>PJTS01000492.1_pt1 | contig 23867 bp, 18 predicted proteins | sample 1512251 | NCBI WGS metagenome assembly PJTS01 (sample SAMN08177686, study PRJNA422409) | Soil metagenome, whole genome shotgun sequencing project. | isolation source: Soil (2) enriched on wood chips: alkali lignin treatment | place: USA: Madison | collected 2015-01-15 | reverse complement strand
GAACAAAATTTTTTATTTGCAAACTTTACTTTTCTGAAAGGTTGAAGTTCTTCTATACCGATTTCAATTAGCCTATAACATGTGAATTATAAATTCACTAATTTCTTCCTTCATCAATTTGCACAGATTGAGAGAATAAACGTTCTAAAATAGCGTTCTAACCAATTCTAACTTTCTTCAAAATTGAACGATAGCTTTGTTTAAAAAAGAAGATGAAGTATCTAAATAAAGTAGCGCCCATCACACTTTCGTTTTGGTTGATGAAAGTGGTGGCTACAACCTTGGGAGAAACCCTGGGTGATTTCATTTCCATGACGCTTAATTACGGCTATGTGGTAGGTTTAGCTATTACTTTAGTCATTTTAGTTGTCGCCTTGCTGATTCAGCTCAATGCCAAAGAATATGAGCCTGTAAAGTATTGGTTTGTTATAATAGGTACGACTACTTTAGGTACCGAGATCTCCGACTTTATTGATCGAACCCTACACATGGGTTATCTGTTTGGAAGTATAATATTAGCGCTCTGTCTTGTGGCCAGTTTACTCTTTTGGTATAGAAAATATAAAAATTTGGAAGTATATCCAATTGTTGAAAAGAAAAAAGAGTTACTATTTTGGATAGCTGTTCTGTTCTCCAATAGCTTAGGGACAGCATTCGGCGATTTTCTAAGTGACAACTTGGGACTGAGCTATCTACATGGGGCTATGGTAACTGGTAGTATAATCATATTGGTGGTGCTGTTACATTACTTCACCAAACTCAATCAAATCCTATTATTCTGGATTGCTTTTATTTTTACACGACCTTTTGGAGCAACTTTTGGTGATTTCCTTACAAAACCATTTGCAAAAGGTGGCCTCGAATTGAGCACGCTCTATGCATCATTGTGCTCTCTTGTTTTAATGACAATAATGATTGCTATAGCTCATAAAAAGAAGGCTTAGACAAGCGGATTTGTTATCTATTTTAGATTATTATCATCTTAAATGTTAGGGTTTTAATCTGTTTTACCTTCTTCTGAAACCTATAATGGTGTTTGAACTTGAAAGATCTTTTTTTGATTATTCGAAAAGAGGAGTAGGGAAGACCATACTTTTCCAGAATAGCATTTTTTATTAAATCACATTCCGATTCCCGTCCTGCTTGAGCGTGATCGAGCGTAACCGTTCACTTCGATCAATGACGTATTTTTAATGTATCATTCAATATTTGTAAGATCTTTCCTGTACCAATCACACGTGGGCCTTCCCGAAATTCAAACAACATACCTTCAGCTAGTCTTCCTTTAAAATATATGACAGCAGCTATCCGGATCGTAGCTTTGACTTCCTCCCCAGGATACACAATATCTTTATCGATAAATGTTTGCTCACCAGAAGTTTGCATTTCGTCAAAATCAAATTTGATCTGTGGTCTATATTTAGAGAAAGCAGGTGTCTCTCTTCCACCTTCTTGTGGTGTTCTATATTGGAGCTGCGCTATGAAATCAGACATATATCAAGACTTTTTTTAAAATTAATCAATTTAGTGCGGTCATGAACCTAAAAGCATAATGAAATATATTTCGATCTGAATGATAAAGGAGGATTAAATTATAATAATGCCATACTTCACATTCTTTTTTATAATCAATTCCCAAATCTTCGAATAAAAGCTTGATTTCATCAGGATAAATATTGTCTTTATTGTCAGAAAAGTTCTTGCAGTAATTACATCCGCAGATATCACTTCCTCCAAATGCAGTTTTTTGCAAGGAGAGTCTTTACGTCCAAATTATATTTTGCTAACACAATAAGTAGATCAAAGGCCGATTGCATTAAGCCAATTCCTTTAATATAACTTTATCGTTGTACATCATAGATTCCCGCCGGATCAAACCCCTATATATTGGACTGATATCGGAAATTGGGTCCACTATCTGTAATGAAAGTGACCACTATCATTATTAAATATCGCTGGAATCATGATTTAATAGTTTGGATCAGCCTAACTTTAGTACCAAAACCATTAAATAAATTTATTATGAAAACCACAGAAACAAATAGTAAGACCAAGCAATGTTCACTTGGATCGACAATAGAAAACTTTTGGACCAAGGATGAATCGTCTATTCAATTGGACAAAGTAAAACCTACAATTAATGCGAACCTTCAGCATTGGAGGCACTACGCGTAAAGATCCAGACAGACTTAAACATCCCGGTTAAAATATTAATCAAAGATGAACAGGTTGCGCTCACATAACTCAGTAGATTCACGCTATAACTATCTAACATCTACTTTATAAAATTCTGAAGAACATATTCTGGGAAATAGTGTTTCTTATACAGTCAGTAGAAAATCGTTTCTATATTAATCAATTTCTTTATGGCATATAATATCCCAAGTCATCTTAAAGGTCTCAATCAGGACGAAGTAAATCGGGCCAGGGCAAAATATGGGTATAACCAGTTGGTGGCAGGCCATAAAAGTACCTGGCTGGAATTGCTTTTGGGGATTTTAAAGGAACCCATGCTGATTTTGTTGATCGTTATATCACTGATCTACGTAATCGTGGGAAATTATGCAGAAGCGGCTTTTATGCTGGTGGCCATTGTGGCAGTAACAGCGATTTCGTTTTATCAGGACAACCGTAGCAAGAAAGCATTGGAAGAGCTTAAAAAACTAAATGAGCCCCTGAGTGTGGTCATCCGAAATACACAGGTGGTAAAGATTCCTACACGTGAAATTGTTGTTGGCGATCTTTGTATTACAGAAGAAGGGCGCATGATAAATGCAGATGGAATTATAGTGCACAGCAACGATTTTTCTGTCAACGAGTCATCCCTCACTGGAGAGAGTTTTTCAGTGTTCAAGGATAGTACGACAACCGATAATTTAGTTTATAGCGGCACAATAACAGTGTCGGGACTTGCTGTTTTTCAGGTACAAAAAATAGGCAAGGCGACACGTGTCGGCAAAATTGGCGAATCCATACGAACGATTAAAGAAGAAATCTCACCTTTACAGATTCAGATCCAGAAATTTGTCAAAGCAATGGCTGTCGTTGGACTTGTTATTTTCCTGCTGGTCTGCTTGTTCAGTTACCTGAATACGCACAATATCGTAGGGAGCCTGCTCAATGGGCTGACATTGGCGATGTCTGTACTGCCCGAGGAGATTCCTGTCGCATTTACGACATTTATGGCGCTGGGTGCATGGAAGCTTATGCGCGAGGGCATTATTATAAAAAGGAGTAGTATTGTAGAGACCTTGGGAAGTACAACTGTAATCTGTACCGACAAAACAGGTACCATTACGGCCAACATCATGCAACTAAAACATCTGTATGATTATCGTTCCGATACGGTTTATGCCGAAGGTGAATTTGACGACAAAGCCCTTAATGAACTTATCGACTATGCGATGTGGAGCAGTGAACCAGTGCCTTTTGATCCCATGGAAATCACTTTACATAAGATATACGAAGAAACGCAAAAAAATGATCTGAGAAGGAGTTATCAGCTGTTTCATGAATATCCTCTTGAAGGTAAACCGCCCATGATGACACACCTTTTTGAAAATAACGAAAAGGAGCGGATTATTGCCGCTAAGGGCGCGCCCGAGGCGATACTTAGCGTTTCCCAGCTCTCTGACGCCGACAGAGATAAGATAAGAGGGGTGATTGAAACTTTTGCTCGGCAAGGATATCGGATTCTTGGTGTCGCCAAATCACATTTTGAAGGAAATGACTTCCCCGCAAAACAGCAGGATTTTAAGTTTGAGTTTTTAGGGCTTACGGTTTTCTATGATCCACCTAAGCAGGGCATAAGGGAGGTCTTTCAGCACATCTATGCTGCGGGCATTAAAGTAAAGGTGATCACAGGTGATAATGCTGAAACAACAAAAGCGATCGCATTGCAAGCAGGAATTGTCAATGACACTCCGGCATTGAATGGTACTGAAATAGTAGGAAATACCGAAGGTGATATCATAGTGCTAGCAGAGCGGACAACGTTATTCACCCGAATGTTTCCCGACGCAAAACTTGCCGTTGTCAATGCGCTGAAAAAGAACGGCGAGGTTGTGGCCATGCTCGGGGACGGCGTAAATGATGGTCCGGCATTGAAAGCAGCGCATATTGGTGTGGCTATGGGCAGCAAAGGTACAGAGATCGCCAAATCAGCGGCATCATTGGTCATTACCAATGATGATCTACAGAAACTTATTGTTGGTATTGCCGCTGGCCGCCGGATTTATACCAATATCAAAAAGGCCGTACAGTATATTATTTCTATTCATATTCCCATTATTCTCACAGTATCCTTACCCTTATTTTTAGGGTGGATCTATCCACAGATATTTACCCCCGTCCATGTGATCTTTCTGGAACTGGTCATGGGACCTACCTGTTCTATTGTATATGAAAACGAACCTATCGAAAAAAACACGATGAATCAGGCACCAAGGGCGATGGGAAAGACTTTTTTGAGCATCAACGAACTGGGGATAAGCATCATTCAGGGAATAGCGATCACACTCGGAGTCTTGTTTAGCTATCAGTTGACTGCCCAGCATGGTGGGAGTGAAGAAAAGACAAGGGCCATGGTATTCTGTACCTTGATCTTCGCGAATATTTTATTGAGCTATGCTAACCGTTCTTTCTATTATAGCATAGTCGAAAGCTTTAAGAACCGTAATTTTTTATTGGTAGGAATCTCTTGTGCTGTGCTTATCTTGCTATTTATCATATTATATTGTAGACCAGTTGCTTCTTTCTTTGAGGTGACGGCCCTTAGCGGATCTGAATTGACTACAGCACTCGCTGTTGCTGCTGTATCTGTACTCTGGTTTGAAATTTACAAGCTAATTAGGCGAGCGTAGAGCATGTTTTTGTGATAATTTAATAGTTGTCAATATATTAGGAGAATTAATCAATTGTTAATCATATTGGTTGCCATAAACAAACGGCAGCGCCTTGATTTGTGATATATCAGCAAGGTTTTCGGTAATTGATCCCGACAGTATCAGGCAGTGGGACAACGGGAAGAAAATTTCCGATGAAGAACGAGCTTCTTTATTAGCAAAGATTATTGAACTGTATAAAAAAGCCTATAAAGATGATTTAACATGTTTGAAATTTTAGGAAAGGAGTTTTTAAAGGAGAAACATGATCTTAATTTTTGAATAAAATTTCAACACAGGCGAACAGGCGGAACACTATAAGACTCGAACAATATTTTGACGAAAAAAATAAAATCGCCCGGGATAATCGTCTCTCTTGGGATGTATCCAAATGCGAAACTGTCCATATAATCAGTAGAGCTTACTAAACTGCTGTTTATGCCAACTACGTGAAGACAGACAATTTATTCTACTCCCTTTGCACGCATTGGGAGGTAATAAATTGCTGTTGAAGCTGTGATAAATAGATCAGTTCGATCTTTGCCACCAAAACAGACATTCGATGTCCATGGTTCTTTTACCTCAATATGTCCTATCAATACGCCTATCGGACTATAGATAGAAACACCTTTCCCGGTAAGGTAAACATTTCCTCGATTGTCCAATGTCATCCCATCAGAGCCTTGGTCGATGACCGCCTTCTGTCCCCTGAGCTTACCGTTAGATTCAATGGTATACCTGTAAGTTTTATTTCGCACCCTATCCGCTACATATAGGTATTTTCCATCGGGCGATCCTACAATGCCGTTAGGCTTAGCTACGTCATCAGCCACTACAATTGGTTTTTTACCTTTTCCCGGAGGGAGGTAGTAAACTTTCTGCCCTTCTATCTCCGGTTTTTTTCTGACCCAATAGTCACGCTGGTAGTAAGGGTCTGTAAAGTAAATACCACCTTTCTTATCTGCCCAAAGATCATTTGGCCCATTCAGTTTCTTTCCATCTAGATCTGACAGCAGGACCGTAACTCTGCCATCATTGCTTATTGACCAAATTTCGTTTTTTTCATCTGCGCAGGCAAGTAGCTGACCGCGATGGTTAAAGTACAGTCCATTGGCACGGCCGGCTGAATCTTTAAAAAGAGAAAGACGACCTTCCGTATTGTATTTCCAGATTTTGTTATTGGGCTGGTCAGTAAAATAGATATTCCCGTCCTTGTCCACTGCAGGCCCTTCTGTAAACGCAAACTGCCGAGATATTAATTTCAGGCTGTCCTGATCAAACAATTGCGCCCTTACCTCTAAGCCTATTAATGAGAATAGTAATATGAGCAAGAATGCCGGATAGTACCTGCTGGAATTAATTAAGTGTAGCATAGTAAAAGTAATTAACTAAATTATCGTTTTTCCAAAAAAAATCAAGGAATGGTATTCAAGTATGAATAGTCTCTATTTCAAATCCAATATATATAATTTTGTAAAGAACTGAAAATTGAAGATGAGCAATTCATAATGACAAAGATGATCTATCTGGACATATCTTGAGTCCTCCAATATCTTTTGTCGATTTTTCGGACATTTTCAACATTTTTAAATTTCTTTAAATAGCAAGCCAATAGGAGTAATTCATTATCGTTATCGTTCCCTGTAAATTCAGCTATTTGGATTGCATTGCCATAATTCAATATTGATTTTTCAGCGGTGTCATCTATTATAAGCGTTCTTTCCAATACAAAGCCTTTGCGTTTTACCTTGGATAACCTTTTTACGTAATAGTATTCATCAGTCACACTCATCCGTTTTTTTGTTGTGCGAGATCGTCCCCAGATAAACTCAAAATCGACAGCGGCTGGTTTTATTTTATCAACGAGCTCATTTACATAAGTATCATCTGCAGAGCTCCAAACGGCCAGTTTAAAATCTCCAGCCATCTCTGATAAAAAATAGGCTAAATTTGGACGGACATATACATAATATTGCCCTACAACAAAGTCTTCCTGCTGTATCAACTTATCTTTTGTGGCGTACAACAATGTCTCGTCCAAATCCAATACTAAGAGAGTTTCCTTCATTATTTTCTACATATTCATTTGTTGTATTCTGAACATTATTATACAAATTTTTCAAAGTTGACCCGGCCAATTTCTGTTCAACAATCCCGAAGTCGTTCATGATAATCGAAAAAACTTGAAAGACAGGAGACTATTTTGCATCTTTTAGTATAATAGTTCATAAGTTTCATCTTTTTTATTGTAGGTTGGAAAATATCATATTTTCTTCAACGGAGATCCCTATATGATCTAATTCTTCGCTATGCAAAATACCTTACGTACTATTTCCAGTAACTATTAAGGTATTTGTCAATCTGATTTCTGTCTCTTAAATCGATTAATTGCAAGCTATTCCAATCCGCTAAAACCATTTCGTATTCTTCTCCTAAGCTATATAGTACACCTTTAATCAATTTGAATTGTTCTCGTGAAATTTCCGCTCGAGAATCTGGTGCATTAATCGCAAGCCAAATATGTTTTACAAATTCTTCTTCTGTTTCAATAAATATAGTGAAGTTTGGGAAACCAAAAGCTTTAGAGGATACTGTTTCGCAGTTAGCTATTTTATCGCCTACATAGTTAATGCTTTTTGCTTTTTCAAATTTATAATCTGTTAATAGTTGACTCAGCGCGTCTGTTCGGATTTCTTCTGAAAAAGTCGTTATAGACATCTGCCCGACTTCGAATATTTCAGTAAACCCCAGACCTTCTCTTGATTGATCCGCAGGAATTTTTATTTCTGTCATCCTCTCTACAATAGACTCACTATTTTCAGCGGGGACAATTTCAATTTGACAATAATCGTCGTCCCAATAGAAGGGTAAGTACGTATTTCTCTCAGCCTCAGCTTTTGAAAAAGTCTTTCGTTTAAATATCCTGAAAAAGTCCAATAATTTCATCACGTCCTGTTCACTATATTAAATTTCAATTAAAAAAAGCCATTTTATTAAATTAAACCCTGCTTTTCTGCATATTCTTTGAGGCTTGCCATTTGTTGCGGATTATATCTTTCGTTTGATAATTTCCTGTATTCAGCTCTGGCTTTATCCAGGAGCTTTAGCTCTGCGAAAAACGTCATTTTAGCGGCGGTGTGCAGTAAGGTTTCAGAAGCTTCCAGTTCGTTGATAAGCTTTTGTACTGTGTTTAATTTTTCAAAGAATGGTAAAATGAAACTTGAAATATTGTATTTCATTTCGGCAATTAGTTCTTCAATATCTGTCGTCGTTGTTATATTATACCAAATATCGGGTAGGCCTCTCATGCAGCTAATTCTTTCTTTTATCATACACTCAGGTTCGGTGGGATATGCCGGTACATCTTTGTTATGATAGTTAAAGCACGCTAACCAATACTCGGGTGAAAATATTCCAACGTTTATGGTGAAACGGATATCGTCTTTGGTGCTATATCTACTTTTTTGAATATTTATGATGTGACCGATTTTCTCAAGCGGCAGATAAAAGTTGTTAGCCTTCTTTTTAAAACCAAGCGGTTTTAAGATTTCAATAAAGCTTTCCTTTATGATTCTGTCAAATTTTTCTTGGGTTTCTGTTTTCATATATGACTGTTGGACTATATTATACTGAATTTGTTTCAGGCTATAACTTTATTTTATACCTAAGTGCTGTATTCCCAATAATGATCTGTATTGTCATTACAGAGAAAACCTTCAAACAAATTGCTTGCGATAAGCTGGTCCATTTTATTCTGATCAGTTGCAATTAAAAAGAAGAAGCTATCCCACTCAATGGTAAATAGAACTGCCTTATCAGCGGAGTACAGGTAATAATCTTTACCGCCAATCTCATCACAGAATTCATATTCCGTTAATCGATCAAGATCCACAGTTGTGGTATTTTCATAAAACTCGTCCGTTATCAGGATCTGGTTCTTTCCCAGGAGTTTGAAAGCTTTGTAGATGGCCATCTTTGAAAGCATGCCAAAGGCACCTTCAGTTGGATGGTAGATACTTTCGTTATCCGTATAATTGTTAAGCTTTTCCATGAGGTCCGGTCTCGTAAAATTTCGGTTTAATGCACCTATTGAAGTCCTTAGGGCTGTATTGAGCTCCGCATATCCCGCAAGGGCTGAGCTATTCACGATGCTGTTCCAGCATATTGCTTTTCTTTCCCTAAAAATGTCTTCATCGGGAGGGTATCGGTCATTGTTGTAACTATAGATCTCTCTCTTCGCTTGGGGAAGTTTTTTTAATAAATCAATTTCCTTCAGCACTTCTTCATGCGATAGTAACTTGGCTTTTTTTAAACTAGTTTTGTCCGTTTCCTCTCTGTCAAGTTGAAAGAAGGGGAGCAATGCGATGAATACGGTTTCATAATGATCTTTGAAATGCTCTTTTATTGCCCCCTGGTGAGGGTATAACATTTGCTCGTCAAATATGTCGCCCATAAGATATCGGTTAAGTAAAAATAGTCATTATTTCAAATCCAATATATGTAATTTCGTAGAGATTTTAAAATCGGAGAAGAGCCAGATCTTGCCTCCTTTAGCTGTTGCAGACGGAAAAGCTTCATCAAGTTCCTTAAGTACTGATTGTAAATAAAATAATATGAATTTATCACGCAAAATTGCAGGAAATTTGTTGGTAGCTATGCTCGCTCCGATATTTTTTAAGATAGGATGGATACCAGTGGTATTTGACGCTGTATTTTATAATAAATACAAATACTACGATTTTCAAATCGATTCTCTGGGAGTATTTCTTAAACATGTCTATCTTGAGACCTTTATTTATGAGTATTTATTTGCAATTATTATAATTTTTTTACCCTTTCAACTTATAAAAGATTATTTAGATAGAAAATCCTCAGTAAGTTTCTTTAGAAAAATGATGTTATTATCATGTATAGTGGCGGTTGCAATCCTATTAGTTGGGACTTTTAGCAACATATGGTGGATTCCTTGGTACGAAAATTTCAAATATTTAGTTTTTTCACTAGGTTTTGGCGTGTTATTCTCGTCAATACTTGATGTCGTAATTGATCGTCATATCGAAAAAAGTTAAGGTCATATTAGTATAACTAAAACAGTTTTTCCTTTGTTAAGGGTACTTTTCATAAAATAGGTTAATAACTCAGAAACCCATTGCTTCCCAAGTTTTGGCTGTTCTGATATCCAGACTCTTAAAGTGAACGATTCCATTTTATTTCAGAAAGTCGGATCATGTGAATGTGTTTTTTTCTGTCAATAGCCCATCATGTTCTATTTTGAAATTAAAACCCATATTCCCTGAACAAATTTCATCCATCCCGATCTTACAATGTTATATTACCTATTGGTGACTTTCATTTCGTACAATTGAATCCCTGTAGTACTGATTGGAACGATAAAGTTTAGCTTTTTCTTAATAGATGTTCAAAAAATATAGTTTCTGTATTCAGAAATTTATTCCAAAAGCAGAAACTATATCTTTGTTGCTAAAATTGAATTTTACTTGTTAATCGGTATTATCGATATGGCATAACCACCGCCTTCGGCACAATGTTGAACTATAGAATCCTTTTTCGTTACTCTTACAGTTTTTATGGTGTACGCTTGAGGTTTTGTCTTATAGTTTGCATCTGCCGCATCAGCATAAATAGTCGCTAAATAGGTCTTTCCTTCATCCAGAAAATCGAATTTTATCTTCGATGCTCTACTGACGTTTCCATTTACACTTCCCAAAAACCATTTTTCTGTATTTTTTTCCTTACGGGCAACTGTAATATATTGACCGGGCTCCGCCTCTAAATATTTACTGTCATCCCAATCCAGCCCGACATCCTTAATAAATTGAAAAGCATCCGGGAAACGATCATAATTTTCTGGAAAATCTGCTGCCATCTGCAAAGGACTATACATCGTTACATATAGCGCCAATTGGTTGGCCAATGTACTATTCACATGGGCCCCATTGCTCAGATTCATTTCAAAAATACCGGGGGTGTAATCCATTGGACCGCCTATCAGTCTTGTGAAAGGCAAGATCGTTACATGATTAGGTTTTATGCCACCGAATGCATGGTATTCTGTACCTCTAGCAGATTCATTGCCTATCAAATTTGGCCAGGTACGTGCTAGTCCGGTCGGACGTACAGCTTCGTGCTGATTAACCATAATTTGGTAGGAAGCCGCTTTTTCTACCGTATATTGAAAATGGTTATTTGTCCATTGGCTATAGTGGTGGTCACCCAATGGAAGAATATTTCCAACATACCCACTTTTTACAGCATCATAACCAAATTGGTTCATCAACCTATAGGCCGTATCGATATGGCGCTCATAATTGCGGATAGATCCGGATGTCTCATGATGCATTATCAGTTTCACACCTTTGGAATGTGCATATTCGTTTAATCCTTTGAGATCAAAATCAGGATAAGGCGTGACAAAATCAAAAACATAATCTTTATCATTGCCAAACCAATCTTCCCATCCGATATTCCATCCTTCGACCAAAACACCGTCAAAATCATGTTTTGCAGCAAAATCTATATACTTTTTAACGTTTGCTGTTGTCGCCCCATGGGTACCATTTGGTTTCGCCTTACTGAAATCTGTTATTCCCAACTGGACAGACGGAAATTCATTTGTATAGGACCAACTACGCTTACCGGAAATCATTTCCCACCACACGCCTACATATTTTGTAGGCCTTATCCAGGAGGTATTTTGTATTTTGTTTGGTTCATTCAGGTTATAGGTCATCTTAGACGCCAATATTTCTCTTGCATCATCACTTACGATAATTGTTCGCCAAGGTGAGGTAGCGGGTGCTTGCATTTTACCCTTATCGCCATGTGAATCTGGTGTAAGCCAAGATTCAAAAACAAAATTTTTGTCATCCAGATTGAGGTGCATCGTCGAATAATTCAGACAGCTTGCCTCATGTAAATTGATGTAAACACCGTCGTTGGTTTTTAGCATCAACGAGGTCTGCACTCCCGTTGGAGAGAAAGAGGTTTGAGAGACGTTTCCACCTTCGTAAGCGCTTCCCATCAAACTCCTTATTTCAGATAATTTAGATGTGGTATAATTATACTCCTGGGTATCATAATCGCCGGGAATCCAATAAGCGGTATGGTCACCAGTCATGGCAAACTGGCTACGTTCTTCTTTAATCGTGAAGTAATTTAGGTTTTTCTGCCGTGGGAATTCATAGCGAAAACCGAGACCATCATCAAATAAGCGAAAACGGATCACAATCTGACGCTCCGTCTGTTTTTGGTTTAACGTGACAGCAAGTTCATTATAATGGTTTTTTACATTTTTGGTTTCTCCCCATACCGGTTGCCATGTTTCATCGAAAGTGCTGGTCTCTGAATCGGAGATTTCAAAATTGCTATAAAGCGAGCTCTTATTTTTTAGCTGGATTTCACCATCCGTTTGTCCCTTTAAGTGTAATTCTTCATCCGGTTTGAGTTTCAGTTCCAATCCCAGATTACTGGTCTTGATCACCACTTTATTTTTAAACTTTAACCCGTAGGTCGGTGTACCTTCTTTCGTCAATCCAAAGGCCAGTTCAAATCTTCCATTGGGCGATTTCAACTGCTGCCCCTGTGCTACGATCCCGTTACAGCACAAGACGACAAATAAAAGAAAAATTGATTTTTTCATCATTTCTATTTTAGCATATATCTATTAAAATTCAGTATTGTAATGCGCTTTGGATTACTTCGCCAATCGCAAAACCGTCTCATCCGGCCTAGTTTTTGACAATTGAAATTGTTTCGTAAAGCTGGTTGAAGGTAATTTTATACGTTCCAGCTTCGGTAATTTTCCATTTGTTGTCGACTTTACCCTCAGCGATAATTATTGCATCTTTTCCTGTCGTTCCCTCGCCATTGGTTGGTGGCATAAAGAAATCTCCGTCCCAGCTTCCTGTTGCGGTTGGTATCTTAAATTCGCCCACTTTCAATGCGCCAGTGTAAGTAAACTCATACGGGTTTCCGGCTGTAGGCACCATCGGTGTTGGATTATCTATTGTCCAACCGGAAGGCACGGCATCCCCCACGAGCCATATCTGCTTGTACGGGGTAAAAGGTTTGATCGTGATAAATGGGCTTGCACTGATATTAAGCAGAATTTTATAGGCGCCAGCACTTGCAATGTTCCATTTATAATCCGGGTTTCCTCCCGGGACCAGCTGAACAGCAGTTTCGGAAAGCTTTGGATGGTTTGTTAAAGGCATAAAGAAATCTGTTCCCCAATTTCCTGTCGCTACAGGGATTTTAAAGTCACCCGCATTCAGTACTTCATTAAACTTAAACTGAAAGGCATTGGTCGGATCCTTCTTCATCGCATTTGGGTTGTCGATATTCCAGCCATTTGGCGTAGCATCACCCACCACCCATAGGGATGCATACGCCGCACCGACCGGACCAGGAACAACCTGTATACTGATTGTTTTAGATGTTGTTGACAGCGTTTTTGACGGAATTAGTCCGAGCACAGTGATATCGAGTTTGGATTCTACATTGGCAGTCATCTTCAATTTCTCAACGAGTATAGCGTTCAATTCACCCTGCGTAAACCGTTTGCTTATCGCTCCAGCGGCGACTGCTACACTATCCTTTTGCTCGCCGTTAGCCAAGATTATTTTATAAGAGATCATTGCGTTTGAAAATGCCGGCCATGATACCGTAAGAGCATCCTCAGACGGCTTACTCGGATTAATGATCACTTTATCAGCAGATGCTGTAATAGCAGCAATTTCGAATGGCATCGGGGTAGGAGCATCCAGTTCTTTCGAACAGGACTGCACCATGAGTAAACATACGCTCCACAGCAGGATATTTCCAAGTTGCTTTGAAGCCGAAAATCTTATATTCCAATTAAATTTCATCATTTTCAAATGGTTTTATACTGACTAAAACTGATTAGTATCCGGGATTCTGTTGCAACGATGGCGTTAGGGTGAACACACTCTGACCAATAGGATAAATTTTAGTATGATCGCTATCATCAGGTTCTTTATCCCACCATTTTCCAGAATTGAATTTACCCCAACGAATTAAATCGGTTCGGCGTCGTCCTTCGACCAGGAACTCGCGCCCCCATTCATCGATCATTTCCTGATCGGTCAATTGCTGTCCCGACTCCAGGTACAGGCTGTTTGAGCCAGTTGGATAGTTACGCTTACGCACTGCATTCAACAATTTTGCCGCGGATCCTTTATCTCCGGCCCTATATTTACATTCAGCCAGTGAATAATAAATTTCAGCAAGTCTAATCTCCGCAAATGCCGAAGAAATGGCATTCGGATCCTTGGAAGGATATATCGGATATTTAGCCACCCATAAGCCCGAGTTGTCATCGGCATGGTTCATATTGGATTCCTTATCTGCGATGTTTGTTCCCGGAGGAGTATCCTTAAACCATCCCACCTGATCACGGGCAAAGATGGTATATCCTCTGTTGCTTTTGACCAATTTTGTCGGGTCGCTGTAATAGGGGAGGTAACCGAACAAAAACATACCTTCTCTTTTGCTATTGCCAAGATTTTTATATTTCTTTAACCGGAGATCATCTGGATAGCGCTGAAATTTGATAAAGGGCTTACCAAGTGCAAAATTATACTCGACACTATCCACATCACGTCCTGGCTGAAGGGCATAGCGCGTATTCATATTTCCGAAATCGGTAAATCCGAAGAAATTTTGAGCCTGATGTGGTGCCATCCACCAATACATATCCGAAGTATAATGCCAGTGTGTGCGGGCCAAAGTTGCAGGGAATCCATAGATCATTTCACTGGAATTTGCGTTATCGTAATCAAAAGGTTTTGACCATATCGTTTCCAGTTGGTAATTGCCATATTTTCCGTCGATGATATCCTGACATACCGCTGCACATTCGGCATATTTGCTTTGCCCCGTATAAACTTCAGCATTCAGATAAAGCCTGGCCAATAAGGCCGCGGCACCACCTTTTGTCCATCTACCAATACCCGTTGTGCCGAGATCCTGACGGAGTGGTAATCCGGGAATCGCATCTTTCAGCTCTTTTTCAATAAAGGCGAACGTTTCAGCAGGTGTCGCTTGCGGCGGAGTTGCCGTTTCACCCTTTACTTTTGTTACCAGCGGAATATTCCGGTATAAATCAAAAGCCCGTAGGTTGAACCAGGCCCGGAGCGTCTTCAGCTCAGCCACAAAGTCGGCCTTTTCCGCTTCAGTGATCTGAACTTTTTGAATATTCACCTTTTCGATATCCTCAAGCGAGTTTGTCGCTAAACTGATGCCCTGAAAAAGAGCCTTCCACATATCGCTGGTATAGTCATCCTGAACTGTCCAGCTGTGGTAATGCGCCCGTTGGTATTTGCCACCATCAAACCAGTCGCCGTCTCTATTGGGAGTCATCAATTGATCGGCAGGAAGTTCCTGTGCGTAAAATAGACCACCACCCTGAATCGACCAAAAGGCATGTTCAAACGGTCTCAGAAAATCACGGATCACATCTTCTCTTTTCTGTAAGAAATTGTCAGAAGTAATTTTATCATATAAGGTTTCGTCAAGCTTGGTACAGCTTGCACTTCCCAATATTAGGGTGCTTATAGAAAGGGGAATTATATAACGTAATGAAAATTTCATCTCTTTGTTGTGTTTAATCGTTAGAATTTAACCTGCAAACCCGCTAGGAATTGTGCTGTCGATGGATAGTAAGACAAGGATGTATTGATACCGGGTGTCAGTCCATTAACGGATATTGCTTCAGGATCACCTGTTGTAAACTTGGTGAACGTATATAGATTGCGTGCTACGGCATACACCCGGATCGAACTGATTTGCTTGACAGGAGGTTTGATATTATAACCGATCGTAATGTTGTCGATTTTTACAAAATCACCTTTCTCCAAGAAGTAATCCGAAAGCGTAGAATAGGTCTCTGCATTGGTCAACGCAGCATATTTGCCCTTTCCATAAGCCGATTTGAGCACATTAGCACCAGATTGCGTAACAGGGGTTCCCAGATAAAAAGCGGTCGTGTTAAAGAGGTCGTATTTAAATGAACCTCGTAAAAATACCGAAAGATCGAAGTTTTTGTAGGTAAAGTTCTGCCCTAAACTGGCGGTAAACAATGGTAATCCATTGCCTACAAAACGTTTATCTTCTTCCTTAGCCGTATTCCCGGGTATAATATTGTTGTCCTTATCATACACCATCAAACGTCCAGTGGCGTCGATACCGGCAGATTCGTACATATAGAAACTGCCAATTCTTCGTCCTTCTTCCAGACGTTGAGCTGGTCCGGGCGACCCCGGTGAAGGCATATAGGAAATGAATTGAAAGTTTTGCCCCTGATAAATGTCATTTGAAAAGGAAGCGAATTTATTGCTATTTGATGCCCCAGCGAAACTCACTGAATATGAAAAATCTTTCTGGCTGAGGATTTTCGCATTTAATTGCACCTCCAGGCCCGAGTTTTTCATGGTCCCTACATTGGCAAAGGTTGTTGTTAACACGAATGGTGGAACCGGAACATTATAAGAGCCCAATAGATCTTTATTGGTACGTACATAATAATTGATACTTCCACTTATTTTTCGGTTGAAAAGATCAAAATCAACGCCGAAATTTAAGTTCTGTGCTTTTTCCCAACGAAGGTCATAGTTCGTATTCTGACTGGGGCCCCAAACCTGGTAAGATGCCCCGTTAAATGCAAAATATCCATAGCCTTGATACGTATCCAACGAAAGGTAACTGCCAAAGTCCTGATTCCCGGTCTCACCGTAATCTGCTCGAAGTTTCAGGTCATTGATCCAAGACGCTTTCGGAAAGAAATCCTCCTCCATAATCCGCCAGCCTAGGGAGAGCGCGGGGAAATAACCCCATTTGTTCAGCCTTCCAAATTTAGAAGAACCTTCATAGCGCAAACTCGCCGATGCATAATATTTATTTGCTAAATCATAATTTACCCTTCCAAAAAAAGCAATCAGTTTCGCATCATTTTTGTATGAACCAACAGATCTGAACGTGTAATCACCAGGCTGAGGATTGGTAGGAATAGGGACGTCATATTGACCTGAGCCCAGATTATTATACGTCAGTACATCAGATGGGAAATTTTGGTTACCTGCATTCATTCCTGAATAGAGAAAATAATTATAGGCATATCCGCCTAATACGTTGATATGATGTCTTCCGAAGCTTTGTTTATAGTTTCCCGTCCATTCAAATACATACTGGTCACTTTTTTTATAATTTCTTCCCGCAGAATTTCTACCACTATTTCCATTGATCGCGCCCGTATTGTAGGACGGTGTAAAATTGAAATCAAAAAAATCAGAAGACTGTTGTGCCAGTGTTACCTGTGTAGACAGGTTTTCCAAAATGTTAAGTTTAAAAGCCGCATTCCAGTCCAGGTACTTTCCCTCTGTTCCGTCCAATACCGTGCGAAGCTCTTCAACAGGATTATAAGCACCAGAAAAACCAGTATTGATATAATTGAATGCATTTGGATTTTTTGCATCCATCAGCGGCAATGTCGGATTTAGCGTCAGACTTTGATTGAATGCATTATAACTGGCATTATTTGCTTTAAGGGATCTAGGCGCAATGGTTACAGTAGCAGTATACAGGTTATTGGCGGAGGTATGGGACAGATTCAACCGCGCCCCGTATTCTTTCTTGTCCGAACGTAAGTCCAATCCATGCGCATTGCGCAGGTCGAAGGAGACGATATAATTGGTTTGTCTGTTTCCACCAGCCAGCTGAAGCGTGTTTTTTTGATTAAAGGCGAACTTGCGCGATACTTCTTTAAACCAATCCGTATTCCCTCCAAAATCCGTTCCCCGGTTGTGTTTTAAGAAATCCTCGGCACTGAGCACCTGGATACGGTTATTCGGTACGTCAAAACTCGCATATCCATCATAAAATGCGTAGGGGTCTGAAGTGCCTTTTTTTGTTGTGATAATAATCACACCGTTGCTTCCGCGTGTTCCATAGATAGCCGAAGCTGCACCGCCTTTGAGTATATCGATGGATTCAATATCGTTTTGATTTAAATTGTCAACATTACCTCCGGGAACACCATTAACCACATAAAGTGGTCCAAGTCCAGCATTGCGGGAAGACACACCACGTAGTTGCAGGCTGGGAGAGGAGTTCGGATCAGACTGGCCAGTGTTTACTACACTGAGCCCTGCTACCTTGCCCGCAAGTGAATTGAGTACACCATTTCCACCAAATACGTTGAGATCCTTACCGCTTAGATGTGTAATGGCGCTGGTTACTTCTTTTTTATCTAGGGTTCCGTAGCCAACGACTACAACGTCAGCTAACCTTTCCTCATTTGTTTCAAGCGTTAGATTATAGACCGTGCTGTTATCAATATTCTTTTCTAATTTTTTATAGCCTAGAAAACTTATCTGTAATTTATCCCCGACATTTACTGCGGATAGTGAAAATCTTCCTTCGGCATCTGTTTTAGTAGCTTTTGGTTTTCCGGATACTGAAATAGAAACACCCGCTATTGGTTTACCTGTCACATCAAGAATTTTCCCCTGAATGTTTTTTTCTTGAGCTTGTGCCCATGTCATTATCAGTATCCACATAAACACAGTGAATAGATACTTTAAAGACGAGCACTGTCTTAAATAGATTACCCTCATAAATTGGTTGTTTAAAATTTTTAAATTATCCCTTTTTTGCTGCTTAGGTAGTTTCCAAAACAGCCATTGGTTACAGTTCCAAATCTAGAGAAACCAAATCCTAGGAAAAAGATCACAAACGCAAAATATAAGTCTGATAAATATTTAAGTATCTGATTATAAATAAGTAAACCTGTATTCTTCTAAAGAAAAATATAGATATGATGGCCGTAAATTAGGTCGGGAAGTAGCCTTTCGCGTAGCAGATAACCTAAGTTTAGCGCGCAGGACGATAGCTAATACAGCGAATAGAAGCTGTATAGATGGGGTATTTAAATTTATCGGGAGTCTTATTGCTAAATACTTTTAATCGTTCCGATCTGCATGATGTTTTTATCAAATTCATCCTTATCTATGATCGCTTTGCTTTTAATTTTTGCACGATAAGTATAAATTGTGTTTAGGGAACAATGTAGAAATCCAGCAATTTTAGATGAATCATTTACACCAAGGCGGATTAAGGCAAAGATGCGCAATTCGGTATTCAAAAGCTCATTCGTTTTAAGTATGATCTTTCCATCTTCGGTAAGCAGCGCGTTGAAATCGTCTACAAAACTGGGAAAGAGATGAAGAAAAATATGATCAAAGGTATTAAACAGTTCCTTTTTCTCTTTGTCTATTCTCTCGTTAGATTTGACCAAGTTAAGGAGCTCCGAAATTTTGTCTCCCATGATCATTTTCTTTATTAAGGTCTGAAATTTTTCCAATTTCGTGATGTACATAGAACAGATATCAAGAAAATGTCCGATGTATACCTCTTTGATCTGATTGGATTCATACAACAAATTGTTCGTTTTGGACAGTTTTTGGTTTACGATTTTATATTCTTGATTTTTAGTTTGCAATTCGTCATTTAACTTATTGAGATCCTGATTTGCTTTGAATAATTCGAGCCTGAACCGACTTACTTTTCTCATCTGTTTGTACACATATATTATCGCTAGTATCAATAATATGGAAAGGACGGAAGCAACAATTAAAAACGTAAACAATTGCTCCTTTTTTTGTTTTTGATGTTCCTGGTAGGAGGCATCAATAATCGGGAAAATCTGAGAAACTTCATAGGTCCTAAATTTAGCATTGCAGAAGATTGCGTCCTCAAGCGATGATTTTATGCATATATAAGATTCATCGATATAACCTTTTTGGTGCAATAAAAATGCTAACGCCTGCATGGAAGTATTTTCCTTTATCGCATTTTTAATATCGCAACCTGCGGATATAATCAGAAATTCGCCCTGTTTGCCTACATTGCCTTCCTTTCTGTATATTTCTGAAATTGCAAAGGCAAGCATTGCTTTTTCATGGCTATCCTCCTTTATCGTTTCGTATATTGAATTCAAGATTACTTTAGCCTCTTTTATCTTGTCCAGATCGATCAGCTTTTCCGCATATACCATTTTGTAGTGATTCGACGCTTTATCCAGCATTGTTAATAACGAATCACGATAGGTATGGCTAATTGCTAAATAATTTTTTTGGTTATAATTATGGTAGGCATAAAACTTGAACAAGTTTTTTTGAGCATCCAGATATTTTATTTTTAGGTGGCTGTTTAATTTTTGGACTGGTATTCTATCCAAAATATCTTTGGAATCAATATACATACCTGCGACCAGATAGTGTAAAGAAAGGTCTAATTCCGTTTCTAGGATCCAATTTGGATGCTGGAGTCTATTTGCCAGATCCAAATTTTTCTTAGCGTAATAAATAGCGGAATCAGATTTATAAGATGCGTATGAGCTACTCAGCTGTTTTTGTAATTCAAATTTTAGATTTAGGTTGTCGGCGCTATTGTCCAGCTTTTTTTTTATTTGGGAAAGATAAAGCTCTTTTTGTTCAACAAAAGTATCTTTATTTTGAATGAGATGGGTCAGATTGAGAATTAGAGAGTCTGTTAAAACAATCGCGTTAGCTTTGGAAATTGTAGCTATAAAAAATAAAATCAGATATATAAATACAGGTTTTCGCATTTAAATTAGTAGGGGGCTATTCTCGTTAAATAAATTGAGTACGCCAAATATAGATAAATAACTCGAGTTTGTCCAATGGCGTTTTTCGTAGCATACATAACAATAAGGATGTAGTATTTATTGTAAACAACTTTTTCGTTAAACAAGATCTAACAATATATATCTATCCGCTAAGCATATCCAATTTCCTCACCAACCTTTCCTGCTCATCGCTACCCGTGGTCGAAAAACGAAGTAGGGGCAGACCATACTTTTCCAGAATAGCATCTTTCATTGCGTCACGTTCCATTTGTCGCCCCTCTTGGGTATGTTAAGCATAACCATAGTCAGGAAGAACAATTGAAACGAGCGTACGAAAAAGCAATTGCCGAAGGAAGAGCGGAGGGAGAAGCTAAGGGTAAAACGGAAGTAATAAAAAACCTCTTGTCTTTGAATAAGTTTTCGATTTCGGATATTGTAGAACTGGCGAACGTCACTGTTGATTTTGTAAAGCGAATTGAGGCAGATATAGTTAAAGAAAAATAAGGTATATTTAAAATCTAGGATTTCAAGGCCGCTTGGACAGTATCCAAGCGGCCTTTTCTTTCTTATGTAATAACCTGCAGGTATAAGCGGACAGCAGAAACTGTCCACTTTTTTATGTAATTTGGTTTCATGGAAAAATATTAGCCAAGTGCAATCCTAACAGGCCGAAAGATTGAATACCAAACTGACAATTTTAATGACAAACAAACAGACAACATTAAATAAATTAAATACCTTTATACTGCGGGACAAGTTTTCTATTTCTGCTTGGGAAGAACGGGGACTAAACCCATCTGATAGTGAAATCTGCAACAGGCTTCAAAGTTTATTCAACGATTGTGCTAATAATTTAATTGAAGCTGTAAATTCCGATTATAAACCAAGACAACTCAAAAGCATTTTAAAAAAATCGTTAGGCAGCATCGATCGTTCAGATTATGATACAGAAGAGCGTGAATTTATCTGCGATTATTTCGACAAACTTTCAAAAATTGTTTCAGTTGACTTTAAAGACAACTTAAATGGATGGCTTTATGGGAAAGTGCTTAATACACTATTCAAATTGACTTCATTTTTCAAAGGACAAGACAATATAGTTGAAACTTTATCTCAAGGGTGTACTCAATGTGGTTCAAAACTTGAGACATTCATTATAAAAAAAGAAGAAGGTATTCCGGACTATAGTTGGAATATTATTCAATGTAGCAACTGTAATGAATTTAATTTACTTTCGACAGGTCCAAATATTAAAGTAATGCGTTTTGGTAATTATAAATCAATTGAGCAATTGCCGAAAGCGGAATACACGGAGGAGCAAGCCAACCTGAGACTTGAACAAATAAAATTCTTTAGAAAAAAATGACAGAGCGAAGAAGGGTAGCACGTATATAGAGCTCCCACCGAAAAACTTCAAAGCTATCTTCTCATTACGGCTGTTTTGCAAGAAGATTCTCAGGAAGTTATCCATTTCAACCAGGCAAAAGTTGAATGCAAAATCCATGGGCGGTCAAGACCAGCGTTTGTTTGTCAGCATCTTAACTTGGAGCATCAGAAGGGTTTTGAGGAGGCTTTTGAAACATATAAAGGGATGGAACTTGGTGAAGATGACGATTTTCACGCATGGTGTGATGAATGTGAAAAGGTCAGGATCGGAAATAACGGTTGGAACGAATACGCTGAGGAATTTGCAAAGATCAAACTGGTCTGTGAATATTGTTACTTTGAACTAAAATGCTTTAATTGTCTTTAAACAGATGATTATTTTCTTGAGTTTAACACTCTAGTCTTGCAAAATTATTAGAAGTATGAATAAACTTAACGGGCGTAATGTCTTTTGGACTCAATAGCTATTACTTAAGCCCATACTTTGGTTAACATTCTTCAAGTCCATAATACATTTATCAAGTTTAGTAACTTAGATGAATAGAAATAGTTATCAATGAAAAACCGTTATATAGTCACCCCAAAGGATAAAGCAGCAGCAGAATTGTTGGATTATAATAAGGCTACTGATGATGACTTAATTGAACTGGTCTTGACAGAGGAGCAATTTAATGTATTAAATTACCATAATGTTTTTTCTGGCTTAGATGAAATTCTAGGATGTAACATTGACGATTTTGAAGACGAGTCGATCACTGACGAAAGACAGCTTGAGATAGGCTTAAACTACCTAACTGCTATAATTGTAAACGACGAAGGTGCGAGAAAACTACTAGAAAAATTGATTTATTTGTTCCAAGAAGCGAGATCAAGGAAAACAGGTGTTTACTTCTACTTTTGACCCTATAAAAGCTTAGCAATTCGTGCTGATGCTATTATTGGACTAAGTGTAGATATCGACGAAATTTCAGGAAAAGTGAGTCATATGCTTATCTAGCGATTATGAAGTATAAAATATAGAGCCACCAATCCTAATATAGATAACCAGGATATGAAGATACAATTGACAATGATTGTCCTGCTGACAACATTAACATTGACCAGCTGCGGACAAAATAACGATCATAAATCTGTACATAGCTCGGCAGATACCACTTTTATAAAATCATTGGAAGAAAGGCAATTAGGGAAAAGTAAGTATTCTATTTCTTTACCCACAGATTATACTATAGGTGAAACCAATGGAGAAGATTTTTCCGTTTACTATTTTAATCCTGCTGACACTACAAATCATACTAGTTTTTCGGGCGGCTTTTATTTCGGTAATCATCCTAGCCAATTTCCAGCTAAAAGCAAAAATTGCAAAACCGAGCATCTGAAAAATGAAATATTTGATCAAGATGTAAGCTGGACCATTTATAACTGCAATGGAGACTATTTAATTCAAAGCATAATGTATAGTAAAAGCGGCGAGGGGTGGAATGAATTGATTCACATTTTTGGCAATGCAAAATCAACTAAAGATCTGGACAAATTGCTGATCTAGCTAAACTGCCGCCTCAGTTGTTTTGAGCTCTGCTGTTTTTTTTAATAAAAGTCACAGTAGAAATTCCATTCTTCTGTTTTCGCATTTTTAGCAAAATACATCGTTCCGCTATCAACTATATTCAAATTTGCCTTGTCGTCGGATGCAATTTGAAATACAAATTCAAAGTCGTTACCAAAATAAATGCCTGGTTGACAGAAGCTTGGGTAACCTCCAAGTTTGTGTCCATATTGATTTTCAGCTATATCATAATAACCTTCAATTATTCCCGAATCTTCAAGCTTTAATATTTCATTTTCCATTTCACTTGTTAAACCACCTCCATCCCACACAGGATAATCTTCTTCTATTTTTGAAGGTTTTAGGG
>PJTS01000490.1_pt1 | contig 23922 bp, 18 predicted proteins | sample 1512251 | NCBI WGS metagenome assembly PJTS01 (sample SAMN08177686, study PRJNA422409) | Soil metagenome, whole genome shotgun sequencing project. | isolation source: Soil (2) enriched on wood chips: alkali lignin treatment | place: USA: Madison | collected 2015-01-15 | reverse complement strand
GTCAAGCCCGCCAGAGCCGATGGTATTGCCGTAACAGGTGGGAGAGTAGGTCGGTGCCTTTTTTTACACGGAAGCCCTTGCTGGAAACAGTCAAGGGCTTCTTTCGTTTACATACTTCCCAAAGGTATCCATTTGGATACTTTCCAATGGGCAACGGCTCTGGCCCAAAGACCACACAAAAGACTCAGCTCAGGAATAGTACTGTCAGTTACAAACCTATATAGCTATGATCTAAGGTGCTGTATTATACTTTCGTTTAGATACTTTCCAAAAGATTCCAAAAGAACAATGGTTTCGCCATAAATGCTCCAGGGATCCGATCCCGAAATGGAGCCATTAAATATGGTTCTGCCAGGTACTGATCTAAGATGCTGTGCTATGCGTTTATATATACTTTCCACAGATCATTGATCCTACAGCGGAAATTCGGTGTAGGACACGCCTTATCATGACGGTGTATATCCTGTTTGTCATCTAAGGCTATATCTTCGCCAATGTACAGCTTTTGCTGTAATGATCTTAACCGAGTGAAGCTGCTTTTATGTGAATTTTTCCTGAATAGAATTCGGGCTGCGATTATATAAATACTAGTGACCTCTCGCTGGCGATAGAGCAGCTCCGAACATCATGCATTTACATATTAAAATATACCCACCTCCCCTATGAAAGTGATCGCCGTCACTTTTGTTATCAAAATGGATCGTGTGAATCAATATGCTATTTCTTGTTTTTGTCTAAACGGCTTAAAATCAATTATTGCACAACGGATATTCGAGAATTTGACTCATTAAAATAAAGTGACGTACATCACTTTTGTACGCATTCTCTATCATTAGATTGTCATAAAATGCTGCTTACTTTTGATTCAGAATCAACAATTTAAGTAATGCAGTTAGAGCAGTTTAATTACGACAATAGAATTGTCAGAAATTTCGGAATCGCTACCATTATTTGGGGGATAGTTGGTATGACCATAGGATTGCTTGTGGCAACGCAACTTGTCTGGCCTCAAATGAACTTCGGATTGCAATACACAACATTTGGCCGTGTACGTCCAGTACATACCAACGCTGTGATATTCGCCTTCGTGGGTAACGGTATTTTTATGGGAGTCTATTACTCCTTGCAGCGGGTGCTTAAAGCAAGAATGTTTAGCGACGTCCTGAGTAAGCTTCATTTCTGGGGCTGGCAATTGATCATTGTTGCCTCGGCTATCACACTGCCACTGGGGCTGACTTCAAGCCATGAGTATGCTGAAATGGAGTGGCCAATTGACATTGCAATTACCCTGATCTGGGTTGTATTTGGAGTCAATATGTTTGGCACAATTATCAAACGGCGCGAACGTCATATGTATGTCGCAGTTTGGTTCTATATCGCTACGTTTGTTACTGTAGCAGTCTTGCATATCGTTAACTCCATTCAATTGCCTGTAGCCGGATGGAAGAGTTACTATGTATACAAAGGTGTTCAGGATGCATTGGTACAATGGTGGTATGGCCATAATGCCGTTGCTTTTTTCCTAACGACTCCTTACCTGGGGATGATGTACTACTTTTTGCCAAAAATGGCCAACCGTCCCGTTTATTCCTATAAATTGAGCATTCTGCACTTTTGGTCACTGATCTTTATCTATATCTGGGCCGGACCTCACCATTTGTTATATACAGCATTACCGAGCTGGGTACAATCCTTAGGAGTTGTATTCTCGATTATGTTGATTGCACCAAGCTGGGGTGGTATGATAAACGGTCTGTTAACGCTGCGTGGTGCCTGGGATAAGGTGCGGACAGAACCGATGCTGAAATTTATGGTTGTAGCACTGACCTGTTATGGTATGGCAACCTTTGAAGGACCAATGTTGTCTTTAAAGCAAGTCAATGCAATCGCACACTTTACCGATTGGATCGTTGCACACGTACACGTAGGTGCACTGGGATGGAACGGATTTATGACCTTCGGTATCCTTTATTGGTTGATCCCACGTATTTATAAAACGGAATTATATTCTAAAAAGCTAGCATCGACACACTTTTGGATTGGTACATTGGGGATTTTATTTTATGCCATTCCAATGTATTGGGCAGCAGTTGTGCAGGGTTTGATGTGGAAAGAGTTTACACCTGAAGGCGTATTGAAGTATCCAAACTTCTTGGCAACAACATTGGAAATCCTTCCAATGCACATGATGAGGGCAGTAGGTGGTGCACTATACCTATCTGGGGTTTTCTTGATGACATTCAACTTGATTAAGACGATGAAGCAAGGGAAACTTTTGGCAAATGAACCTGCTGAAGCTCCTGCTTTATTACCAATTCAGGTCAATGAGCAATCTCAACATCGTCGTCTAGAACGTAAGCCCATATTGTTTATGGTATTGGCACTTATTGCAATTCTGATCGGTGGTATGGTTGAAATGGTTCCAACATTTACCATTTCAAAAAACGTACCGACAATCGCAAGTGTACAGCCTTATACTGCGTTGGAACTGCAGGGTCGGGACCTCTATGTAAGGGAAGGTTGTGTGAATTGTCATACACAGACTATTCGGCCATTTAGATCGGAGACTGCCCGTTATGGCGAGTATAGCAAAGCTGGTGAATATGTTTACGATACACCATTCTTATGGGGATCGAAACGAACTGGACCTGATTTGCATCGTATTGGTTCTAAATATCCTAATAAGTGGCATTTTGATCATCTTTTAGATCCAACTATTACCTCTCCTGGAAGTATTATGCCTTCATATCCTTGGCTAATCGACCAAAAGTTGGATAATACGATTCTAAAAGATAAAATGAAAGCCCTTCGCAAATTGGGAATCCCCTATACGGATGTGGCAATAGCGAATGCAGATCAGGATCTGAACAAACAAGCACAGAAAATTGCGGATGATCTGAAACAAAATCAAGTCAATGTGTTAGCCGATCGTGAAATAATAGCAGTAATAGCTTATCTACAACGATTGGGAACAGATATAAAAGCAGCTCCGAAAGTGGCTGAGGATGTTAACGTAAATCAATAGCGCTATGTTTAAACAAATCACAAATTTGAACGGAAGTGAGCTTTACCTTATTGTGTCACTTTGGATATTCCTGATTTTCTTTATCTCAGTCGCAATTATGTTGTTTCGCATGAAAAAGGACTATGTGACTTACATGAAGGAATTGCCTTTGGAAGAGGAAACTGAAAAGGAAATGAATCATTCACCTGAAAGTATATAGTATATGAGTTTATTATTAGATACCGCACCTGCCACGGTAGAAGCTGTTCAGTCTGCCTGGGGTTTTGGTACGGATAATTTATACACAGATATCTTAATTATCGTATTGATTGTCGTGATGTTGGCTCTTTTGGCCTCGGCACTGATGGTCAACCGCGCAATGAAATCCATCATTAAGATTACGATGCCTGAATTGGTCAAAGAAGAAGAACTCAAGAAATTAGCCAATAAAGGATGGTTGAAACGATCTTGGAATAAGATCATGGGGATTAGACCTATTTCTGAGGAAAAGGACATTGTTATCGATCACGAATACGATGGTATCCGAGAACTGGATAATCCCATTCCAATCTGGTTTAATTTTTTGTTCTACGGAACAATCTTCTTTGGTGTGGTCTACTTATTCATCTATCAGGTCTCTGGGATCGGTATGAATCAAGACCAAGAGTACGCACATGAAATGGTTGTTGCAGAAAAAGAAAGACAGGCTTATTTAGCTGCTTCTGCTAGTAATGTTGATGAAAATACGGTTGAATTTGAACCAGACATGGCTGTTGAAGGAAAAGCAATATTCGCTGCAAATTGTGTCGCCTGTCATGGAGGAAACGGGGAAGGTGGTATTGGACCTAATTTAACGGATAAATTTTGGTTGCATGGTGGGGAGATCAAAGATCTTTTCAAAACAATTAAATATGGTGTTCCGGATAAAGGAATGGTGCCTTGGGAACAGACTTTAAGTCCAGCTCAAATTGCACAGGTGGCAAGTTACATTGTCACGCTGAGAGATACACATCCTGCCAATCCAAAGGAAGCGCAAGGAGAAGAGGTAGCCTATGGGAATGCTGAGGATGCCGCACAACCAAAAGATGGTACAGGGACAGAAAAAGAAGCTGAGTAGTAAATCGAGACTGAAATGAGTACAGTAGTAGTTAATAATGCCAATAATGGCGGATCTAAGTCAAAAAAGAGACAGTGGATTTATGCCAAAAAACCGCAGGGAGCACTTTATAAAAAGAGACAGTGGGTTGGTTATACACTACTACTGTTCTTATTTCTAGCTCCTTTCATCAAGATAAACGGTGAACCGTTCTTGATGTTCAATATTATTGAACGGAAATTTTCAATTTTGGGCAACCTTTTCTATCCTCAGGATCTCTACATATTTGTGTTTGGAATGTTGATCGTAATGGTCTGTGTTGTGCTATTTACAGTTGTATTTGGTCGGGTGTGGTGTGGATGGACATGCCCACAAACGATTTTTCTCGAATTGATCTTTAGAAGGATAGAGTATTGGATTGAAGGAGATTGGCAGCAACAGAAGAAATTAAATGAAGGCCCTAACACGGATCAAAAGCAGTTGAAGAAAGTGTTGAAGCACAGCATCTTTTTGATCATTTCGTTTTTTATATCGAACATCTTTTTGGCTTATATTATAGGTTCGGATGCGTTGATTAAAATCATCAGCGATCCGCTGGATCAGCATATCGGTGGTTTGGTCTCCATTATCTTATTCACACTGGTATTTTACGCGGTATTTGCTTATGTCAGAGAAATTGTGTGCATCGCAATTTGTCCCTATGGCAGATTACAGGGGGTTCTTTTGGATGATCAAAGTATCACTGTAGCCTATGATCATAGACGTGGTGAACCAAGAGGAAAACAACAAAAAGATACTTCCACGGCACAAGGTGACTGTGTTGACTGCAAGCTCTGTGTTCACGTTTGTCCAACTGGAATAGATATCCGTAAGGGACTACAGTTGGAATGCGTAAGCTGTACAGCTTGCATTGATGCTTGTGATGCTGTCATGGGAAAAATTGGAAAGCCAAAAAAACTGATCGGTTTTTATCCCATGGGGGAAATTGAAGGCACACTCAAGAAGAAAAGTAATATCCGTGCTGTTGCTTACTCTATTGTCTTGGTATTGTTGATGACGGTATTTGGTTTTCTGTTGTTCAATCGCTCTCAGGTTGACGGTCGTTTGTTACGGGCGAAAGGAAGTACCTACCAGCTTCGGGACGATAAGACGATCAGTAATCTTTATGCTTTGGAATTAATCAACAAATCTGGGAAGGAAATGCCTTTTAGGTTAATATGTGAAGATCCGAGGCTGAAGATTCAACTGGTCAATCCTATCCAGAAGCTCAGTAAAGATGGGCATGCCTCCTTAAGCTTTTTTCTAATTATCGCGAACAAAGACGTCGAAACGTATAAAAGTAATATCAAATTATCTATCTATTCAGGGGACAAAAAGGTGGAAAGTCTAAAAACTACTTTCATTGCTCCTCCTGGCATGAATTAAAAAATAAAAATAATGAATTGGGGTACAAAAATTTTTTTGAGCTTGGCGGTATTTATGTTGTGCATTGTCGGGGCTGGAGTGTATATGGTCAGCCACAACTCGGACAGCTTGGAAGAAGATGACTACTATGAACAGGGTTTGAACTATGATCAAGCTTATGAAAAGAAACAGAATGTGCTGAACATGAAAGAGACGCCAACTATCGAGCTTAGAAAAGATACACTTTATATCCATTTCGTCTCCAAAGTGAATAGGGGAAAGCTCTTGTTCCGTAAGCCTTCAGATAATACGCTAGATAAGGAGTTGCCATTTCAGACAACAGGTAATCTGTTTACATTGCCCATTTCCTCATTCGATAAAGGGATGTGGAATTTGTATGTTGACTGGGAAAGCGCTGGTAAGGACTTTCTATTTGAGGAACATATTTTATTTTAAACCGAGAAAATGAGTTACACCTACTTTGCATTTTTTATGGGCTTATTTGGAAGCATACATTGTGCGGTCATGTGTGGTCCCCTAATTTTTGCAATTGAGGGTAGGCAAGGACTAAGCTGGGCTGTTTTTCTAAATAAAGTACTTTATCAGTTAGGCAGGGTTTTGACTTACGGTAGTCTAGGTTTTCTTTTGGGAACTATAGGCACATTTGCTCAAGTCCAAGGCTGGCAACGTGCATTGAGCTGGGTCACGGGAGTAATATTAGTGCTGATTGCAGTGGTTCAGCTTATAGGGAAAAACAATCGTACAATTGCCAGTTTGCAGACTCGTTCCGTGCAGCCTGTTGTCAGGCTTCTGTCGAAATGGTTATATAAACCTGGGGGGAGTTTTATCGCTGGGATATTGAACGGATTATTGCCCTGTGGTATGGTTTATATGGCTTTAATGTCCGCAATGAATGCAGACAGTTCACAACAGAGTTTCCTATTTATGCTGTGCTTTGGATTGGGGACAATTCCGCTCTTATTTTTGTTTTCCTTTTTGGGAAACTTTTCCAGATCTTTCAAAATTGGCTTTTCTAAATGGATTCCCTTGTTATATTTTTTGCTGGGAATCTGGTTTATACTCCGAGGTGCAAACTTAGATATCCCCTATTTAAGCCCTTTAATTCATATTGATGGTGCGATAAACTGTGCTTAACAGCAAACAATTTGTCAGTGCTAAGTATTATATTTGATATTAAACTTAGCGCATCATATGGAGGTACTTCATCATATTTTACAAATTGCTTTACAATATTACTGGATTCCCTTACTCATTTTATATATTGGTGTCATCGGTACCATCTTGATCGAAAACCGCAATCCTGCCAAAACGATTGCTTGGATTATGGTGATTGTCTTTCTACCTGTAATCGGTTTGCTCAGTTATTATTTCTTTGGGCAGAAATTCAAGAAGGTTAAAAGGATGAAACGGATGTATCGCGAGCAATCAAAGAAATTGCTTGATGCTTGGCGTAAGGAATCGGAAATTATGGAAGAACATATCGATACGCTGAACGAACGCATCGGTAGTTTAGCCATGGTGTATCGATACCTCAAAAACCAGAAAATATCCACATTCTCTCTGAATAACGATGTTACCTTATTTATTAATGGCGAGGAAAAGTTTCCGGTACTGATTCAGCAATTGAAAAATGCAAAACATTCCATCCATATGGAGTACTATATCTGGGAAATGGATGAAATCGGTCGTGAAATATTGGACATTTTGGAAGAGAAGGCAAAATCTGGGGTGACGGTACGTTTGATCCTAGACAGTTTTGGAGCACCTGATGTGATTAAATATTTGCGTCGACATAAACCCGATTTTCTTTTTGAAGCTTTTCTCCCAGTTACTTTTACTTCATTGGCAAATAGTAACTACCGAAATCACCGTAAGATTGCGGTGATTGATGGAAAAGTTGGTTTTGTTGGCGGAATCAATATTTCGGATCGTTATATCAACAATGGGAAAAATGATGTTTATTGGCGCGATACTGCGATGATGATCATTGGTGCTGCCGTAAATACCTTACAAATTCAATTTTGGAACAGTTGGAACCAAACGGATGCGGAATCATTTGAACTGGGTAAAGGCTATTTAAATAGATTCCCGATCACAAATGAAGATGCGAGTGGTGTTGGGTTTACAGCTAGTGATCCCGGTTCTCCCGCTCCATTCAATATGGAGGCAATTATAGCGGGGATCAATGAAGCAAAAGAATATGTACAATTGTGTACGCCTTATTTTATTCCAAGTGACCAATTAACAACTGCATTGATGTTGGCTGTTTCTTCGGGAGTTCGAGTTGATCTCATGTTACCTGCGCAATCTGATTCCTTTTTTGTACAACATGCTTCCTTTTCCTTTATTAAACCGCTGCTCGAAAGGGGAGTAAATGTATACCTATATACCAAAGGATTTCTCCATGCCAAAACAATCTGTATTGATGGCAAACTAGCCTATATCGGGACAACCAACTTGGATATCAGAAGCTTTTATATCAATTTTGAGATATCTGGAATTGTATCTGACAAAGCGCTTTGTGAACGTATGAACAATCAATTTCTTGCAGATATTGAATCCTCGGATTTAATTACAATTCGTAAATGGATGCAAAGAAGCCGTTGGAAACGTGGGGTGGATTCCATCTGCCGTTTATTGGCACCTTTACTTTAGTCGGTTACTTGGATCGGGTATAAGGTATAATAAATGTTAAAAATACCATAATAGGATGGGCCTTTGGTTAAAATTGAATATATTTAGCTATTCTTTTTTTAATTCTAAGACTTTCAATGAAGCACATAAAACTATTGACTTTATCGATAGGGATTTTAGGAGTCGGGTCAACCTATGCACAGACTGCACCTACATTACCTATTAATACAATCGTAGAACGGGTTCAAAAATATTTTCAGGGCTACCCAACAGAAAAAGTACATCTGCATTTTGATAAACCTTATTATGCAGTAGGGGATACCTTATGGTTTTCTTCCTATTTGTCACGTAATCTTCCAGAATATGAACCAAGCAAAATAGCCTATGTGGAAGTTTTGAATAGCCGAGACTCTTTGATCCAAACGTTTAGGATCCCACTGGATAAAGGTGTTGGAAATGGGCAGATGGTCCTCGATCCGCAGTTCATGACACAAGACAACTATCGTTTCAGAGCGTATACAAAATGGATGTCAAACTTTGACGCATCTTATTTTTTTAATAAAATAGTTCCGATAGGTGATGTGATCAATAAAAAATTGATCACCAATATTGAATTTCAGAATAATCTTAACGGAAATAAAAGTCAGGCGGTAATACAGTTTAGGGATCGCGCAGGTAAACCGATGATTAATTCTAAGATCAACTGGGAATTTGTTGCTGGATGGGAAACAGTAGATAAGGGGAAAGGTGAAACGGACGCTATGGGAAAGGTGACGATCAGTTTATCGGCAAAGGAGAAGGCTGATTTAGAGAAGGGACAATTAAAGGTAAGTATACAAGAAAATAAGAATGAAAAACCTTTGTCCAGTTCTTTCCTACTCAAAAATGCTTTGTGGGATGCTGATGTGCAGTTTTTTCCGGAAGGTGGTGACTTAATTGCTGGATTTGCTAAGAAAGTTGCTTTTAAAGCTGTAGGATCCGATGGTAAGAGTTTGAAGGTGAAAGGTACAATCCTTGATTCTAAAGGAAAGGCGGTCGCAGAATTTGAAGATTTTGGATCGGGTATGGGCTATTTCTCTTTATTACCTTTGGCTGGAGAAAACTATCAGGCAGCCATAAAATTTGACAATGGACAGGAACGTAAATATAAACTTCCGGCTGTTGTTAATGATAAAGCAAATGTTGTGTTTGTTAAGCAGGATGAAAAGAATGCTGAATTTGCTGTAGTGACCAGTGAAGAGAATTTTTCTAAAAATCAGGGACAATCCTATTATGTATTGGTTCAATCCAATGGACATCTTTGCTTTGGAGCTCAGGTGAATTTAAAATCTTCTTCTGCGCTGGTTAATATTCCAAAGGAACGTCTGCCAAATGGAATTGCTCAGGTTACTTTATTGACCCCGGATGGCAAACCTGTAAGTGAACGTTTGGCATTTGTTCAGAGTGAGAAATTGCTTAATATTCAAGTTGCAAGTGATAAGCAAAGTTATAAGGCGAAGGATCTGGTCAACCTGAAACTTTCAGTTGATAATAATGGACAGAAATATCCCGGTAGTTATTCCGTTTCTGTTATTGATGAGTCTAAGGTTCCCTACAATGATCAGGCTGATCTCTCCATTGTAAGCAACTTTTTGTTGACTTCAGAGTTGAAAGGGAATGTCGAAAATCCAAATGCATATTTTGATGAAAAAAATCCGAATAGAGAAAAGGCGTTGGATGCATTATTAATGACTCAGGGATATCGTCGTTTTGATTACCCTGCTTTAATCTCCGAAAAGTTACCGCAGATCAGTTTTCTTCCAGAGCAAGGGATAGAATTGTCGGGTATTTTACGGATGAACACGGGCCGCCCGTATCCTAATGGTGGCTTGTTGTTGTCTGTGCCTTCACGGAATATTAAAAAAGATGTATATACCGATCAAAACGGTCGTTTTACGTTCAAAGATCTCGTTTTTCCGGATTCATCGAAAGTGACGGTAAATGCAAGGTCAAATGATAATTACCGTAGTTTGGTGATCAATATGGATCAGACTTATTATCCTGAAATCGACAAAAATAATGGTTATAAAAGCTATTTCGTTCCCAATATAGATCAAGCATTCGCTCCTTATTTGGATAACAGTCGTAAAGAATACAGAAAATCCATCCTATTGGATGAAGTGGAAGTGACCGCTGTACAGAAAAAGGTAATTACAAATAAGGATTTCCCTGCAATTTCTGGTTTATCAATGCCTGAACATCGTATCGAAGCCGAGCGTTTGACTGGGTGTAACGTATTGACGATGTGTCTGCAAACCGTTTTGACGGGCATTACCTATGATCCACAAACATTGAAATATTATGTTTCGCGTGATTACAATGCCGGCGGACGTACCCCAGTTCAGTTTTTTCTAAATGGTATGGCTATTGACGAACCTGGATTAAATAGTATCAACGTTGCAGATATAGAGGGAATAGAAATCTTTTTGCGTGACGAATTGGGTACAGTGTCAAGAATGTATCAAAACAATGGTGTTGTGTCTATTTATACCAAGAAAGTTGAAGCCAAGAAACCTCGGATGGCGCTAAGTGAAATTGAGAAATTGTTGCCAAAATCGAATGTTATCGATATGTTCCCGCTAGGTTATGTTAAGGAACGTAAGTTCTACACGCCAAAGTACGATACACCTGAACAAAAATCAGCCAACGATCTGCGGACTACAATTTATTGGAACCCGAAAGTACAGGTAACGGAGACAGGGGAGACAGCAATACAATTCTACAATGCTGATGGAAATGGTAATTATAAAGTAATTGTAGAGGGAATGGACCAAACAGGAAATATAGGTCGAAAGGTGATTAATTACCGTGTACAACCTTAATGGAATAAAGGAAAATGTCTAATAGGAACGCTGCTCTTTTGTGAAAGGGGCAGCGTTTTTTATGAAATAAAAAAACACCTCCTTGATGGGCAAGGAGGTGCAAACTAACCAATTATAAACCTAAATTATGAAAAGTATTTTGTCGCTTTAAAAGCGTTTATCTTCTTATTTGTAAAGTATATTTCAAATCCTATGCCAAATAGATTTCTAGTCTATTTGGCAGTTATTTTTAACAGAAATATTATAAATGTAGCTATGCTAACTTGAAGACTGCCGATAGTCAATTGTGTAGGAAAATACGAGCCAGCTACGTTCCTCGCAGAATGTAGGAGTAGGACTGGAATTGTAATTATCGTTTTCTGGGCTGGAATTAGATGTCTTGTTGATCTAAATGATAATAACATTGTCTACAGCGTGGCTCATAGGCATCTTTTTCACCAAGGAGTACGGTCTGGGTATCTTTTGTCAATCGATATGAATAATTTGCTGGAGCTCCGCATTGCATGCAAACTGCATGGACTTTGGTGACATGTTCAGCTACAGCCATCAAACTAGGGATAGGACCGAAAGGCTGTCCCTTATAATCCATATCCAATCCTGCAATAATTACACGAACGCCACTATTTGCCAATTTGACACATACTTCTGTCAATCCGTCATCAAAAAATTGCGCTTCATCTATTCCGACAACTTGGGTGGCCGAACTCAATAGTAATATCGCTGATGAATTTTCGACAGGGGTGGAGGGTATACTATTGCTATCATGAGAAACGACTAATTTTTCATCATATCGTTTATCCACGGAAGGTTTGAAAATTTCAACATTTAGTCGCGCATATTGTGCCCGTTTTAGCCTGCGTATTAACTCTTCGGTCTTGCCAGAGAACATTGACCCACAGATAACTTCAATACTTCCATATCGAGCTGGTCGCAATGTCAGATTATGTTCGGAAAAAAGCATTTGATTAAATTATTTTTTTGGATAGCCGGCAAATAAGGTATTATTTGTCAATAGACCTCCTATTATATTCTGTTTTTGACAAAGCTAATATCGAAATTAAATATTAAATTTGAGTAGCAAAAAAGTGAATACAGATTCAAATATTTATAAATCAAAGGATTGAGTTTTCCACTTTTTAGGTTAGAGAATGTATAGGTGTTATAAACGATTAATAGGCGATTTCAAATAAAATTATGGGTACTAAAGAGGAAATTTTTAATAAGATAGGAGATTTATTACAGGATTTGAATGCACAGTATTTGGCTTTGTCAGAAAGGAACACTGGTACTGAAATAGGTGAGCTAGTGAACTTGGAAGCTAAAGCACAATCTGTTGCGGCTTATATCACTTTACTCAAAACAGATGCCGTGCTACAGGGCGGACAAGGTCAAAATACCTTGCGAGAGTCGGTGATGGAGAGTAGAAAAATAGCATTTAATGACTATTTTACGCCACCTTCTTCGATACGAGCATCCAGCCAAACTATTGCGGAACCGGAACGCGATGAGAAAGCTATTGTTCGCAATGATGAACCTACAAAGTTAAATGGAGATACTGTTGAAGTGAATGAGGAAACCAATGACTTATCAACAGCGCATTATTCACCGGAAATAACTCATGAAACTGATCATACAATAAATGAAACTGTTGTTGAGCATATTGAGGAAAAACAGTATAAAGTAGATGAACCCACGATAGAACTTGTAGAGGAAGAACCTGTTGTCGTTACTGAAATCGTAGAAGAACCAAAAGAGATCATCATTAAGGAAGTTCAGGAGAGTATTATCCAAGAAGAAGTTAATACAATCGTGGAGGAGGTACCTTCGAGACCGCTTACGTTAAATGAGATTATTTCGCAGCAAAAACAAGCAGGGGTACAGAACCGGGTATATCAAGTGAACCAATCTGGAAGTTCTGATAAACTGACTGACATCAAGACCGGGATAAGTTTGAATGATAAACTTTTATTTATTAAAGATTTATTCAATGGTTACAGTTTAGCTTACAGTGAAGCAGTGGAGCTACTGAATAGATTCAGTAGTTATGCAGAAGCTGATGCATTTTTGCAAACGAATTATGCGGTTAAGAACAGATGGGCAGATAAACCTCATACCGTCGAAAAATTGTATGAGGTATTACGCAGAAGATATAGTTAATTTAATATTTTCCATAAGAAAAAAGCATCTTTAATCAATTTAAAGATGCTTTTTTATGCGATAGCCTGACTATTGTTATTTATAATTCTATTTCAATTGAAATTGCAACCATTCTTTGCCTTCGTGACCATAAACAAAATATTTCGGTTGGAAGATCTCGGCTAAAGATTCTAATTCCGTTAGGTATTCGTAGCCTGGAATACTGGCAAAATTAGGCTTTGTCATAATAAATAGCTGATCAAGTTCGATCGCCTTTGATTGCGCAATTGCTGGATCATTCAATAAAAAAGGTATTTGAGTAAATACACTTTCATCACTGTCAATTATGATTATTTTATCGGCTTCATGAGCTATTGTCGTGGGAATTCCACCTGCGATTTTTATGGATTCTTGTAGAAAGGCAGACTGGTTGATCTCCTGTGGATCAATTCGATCTAAAACCAATACTTTGGGTCTGTCGCTAGCCGTTATAAATTTAAGTTTGTGAATGAGGATACTGGTCTCATCTTCTACTTTTTCGATGAGCTCGGCTACATTTTCCTTGATATTTAATTCTTCCCCAAGCGTATTGATATAGGCAATCACATCTTCAATGCTAACGATTTCAGATTGCTTTGCCATTAATTTAGCAGATATTTCCTCTGGGACAGTGGTGTTATTTAGATTCAGCTGTTCCAAAAAATGGGCAACTAATTTTTCTTGATTGCTTTGCATGCTGCAAAAATACAAAAAGGGGAGCATTAGCGAAAGTAAATTAGCAATAGTAGGTATTGGAGGATTTTTGTAAATTGGCATCAAATAAATGTTATAGATATGTTTGACAAATTATTTCAGGCACAGCAAAAGGCAGAAGAAATCAAGAAAAGACTAGATACCATTTCGGTATCCGGTGAGGCTGAGGGCGGTTTGATCCGTGTGGTGGCGACAGCCAATAAGGAGATTAAAGAGATTACGATCGATCCTGTTTTTTTGTCCAATGCTGATAAAGAAGAATTAGAGGAATTGTTAGTGGTTGCTTTGAATAAAGCAATAGCCCAAGCGGAGAATATCAGTCAAGCTGAAATGCAAGCTGCGAGTAAAGATATGTTAGGCGGCTTAGGCGGATTATTTAATCAATAAATACATGATTATGAAAGCAACTTATTACGGTCAATCTTGTGTTGAGTTTGATTTTGACGGAACGAAGGTTTTGTTGGACCCATTCGTAACTTATAACCCATTAGCGAAAGCAATTGATGTAAATTCGATTAAACCAGATTACATCTTTTTGAGCCACGGACATCAAGATCATGTCGCCGACATGGCTACCATTCAAAAGAATAGTAATGCGACAGTATTGGCCATCGTTGAGACAGCTGCGTGGGTAAGGAGACAAGGGGTACCCGAAGATAAAGTTGTAGAATTCAATCTCGGTGGTACAATACAGTTATCTTTTGGCTCCGTTAAGATGGTTTATGCTGCTCATACCAATAGTACGCCAGATGGCCAATATGGTGGGTTTCCAGTTGGATTTGTCTTTAATGTGCACGGCAAAAAGATCTATTTTGCTGGTGATACTGCCTTGACAATGGAGATGAAGCTGCTTGCTGATCTGAAGCTGGATTGGGCTTTTCTTCCGATTGGCGGGTACTATACAATGGATGTGGATGATGCGATCAGAGCGGCAGAATTTATCAATTGCTCCCGTGTGGTCGGGATCCACTACGATTCATTCCCACCGATTCAGATTGACAAACAAAAGGCCTTTGACAAATTCCAGAATGAGGACATCTCATTGTCTCTTCCAAAAATCGGAGAGACAATAGAATTATAAAAAGCAAAAAGGCCGAACTAGTTCGGCCTTTTTGCTTTTTATAATTTCTCTCAAGATATATTGTTACTGTGCTTTTTCGGCTAAGATGATATGACAATTTTCTTTAAATCTTCTAGACTGAAAAGTGGGGTGTCGATGATTTTGTTTTTAAGGATTTGCTCCTTGTTTTCTTCGAAATAGAATAGCTTCCACTCCCCATTTTTGTATTCTAAGCTGCTTAGATTTTCAATCCAATCGCCCGAATTCATGTAGGTGCATGTACCTTTTCGAGTAATGACTTCCTTTATTTGAGGCTGATGAATGTGACCACAGATTACAAAATCATAGTTTTTCTCAATAGCTAACTCGGTTGCTGTATGTTCGAAGTCTGAGATATACTTAACGGCCTTTTTAACAGAATTTTTTATTTTTTTTGAGAGTGAGTATTTCTCCTTTCCCATTTTATCTAGACAATAATTGATCACATTATTAAGTTGGATCAATTTATCATAACCCCAACCCCCAAGTTTTGCCAACCATTTTGAATGATGGATGGATGCATCGAAAACATCGCCATGAAAGATCCATACCTTTTGATTATTAAGTGAAAGAAGTAGCTTGTTGCTCAGTTTGATGTTTCCTAACTTGAGGTCAGTAAACTTGCGTAACATTTCGTCGTGATTACCAGTAATGTAATGGACTTCAGTACCAGTTGAGCTCATATCGATAATCTTCTTGATGACCTTTAAATGATCTTGTGGAAAGTAGCTTTTTTTAAATTGCCAAATATCTACAATATCCCCATTGAGGATCAATATCTTGGGTGCGACGGATTCCAGGTAAAGTAAAAGTTCTTTGGCTCTACTTCCGTATGTACCTAAGTGTATGTCTGAGAGTACAAGTATATCAAGGCTTCTTTTCATCGGAATAAACTATAAATATTCTTTTTACAAAAAAAAGGTAATTTTATTTTGTACTGATGAAATTCCTGTTATTAAATTATTAAAATTTCCCGTAAAACGGTATGAATAAGTTTATTAGAATTTAATATTGGTTTATTTTATAGTTATAAAACATGGTATGATCATTATATTGTTTAATTTTTTTTGATTATTTCTCAGTCGTAAAAGTATTATTGATTGGCTAGTTTTTATAATTATGATAAAGAGTGTTTGTTGTTTTATGTTATTGATAATAAGTGATTTATATTTGTTTTTTTTGATTTTGAGCAACAAACAAAAGAATCCATCATTGTATATTTTTTTTCCTGATTCCTATTCAACCGTAGGAAAAGTGGATTGATTTTTTAAAAAAGTTACTAAGGTTTTTCCGACTCTGTCGTTTTAGCTTACAATAATCATTGTAGACTAAATGAAAACTACCCAAGAAATTGCCATTCTTATCAAGAAGCAGATTGAAGGGATCATCACTTCCGAAGAAACCAAGGAGCTTAGAAAGTGGGCCCAAGAGGATCCCGAGAATGAACTGTTTTTGAAAGAAGTGTTATCCAACGATAACGTATTTGACGATGTGTTGGCATACATGGAGTTCAGGCAACAGCTTGGAGATACCTGGATATCGAATTTTAAACAAAATACTTCGGAGAAAATACTTCGAGGACAAAAGAAGGAAAACAAAGGATTTCGTTTGCGATGGATTGGATATGCAGCAGCCATCCTAATGGCATTTCTTGCTTATCAATTCTTTTATGTCAATGACAGAACCTCCCTATCCGAACAATTTGATCTAGCGAAAGTTGAGCCAGGTATAAACAAAGCTGAATTGACCCTGTCCGATGGTCATAAAATAAGTTTGAGAGCGGATAAAGACGGAATAAGTGGAGGCCAACACTTAACCTATAGCGATGGTACGCCCCTTTTTTCGCTAGATAAAGAGAAGTTGTCGAAAATGACAGCCAATATTGTTGTACCCTGTGGTGGAAAATACCAAGTCACTCTTCCTGATGGGACAAAAGTTTGGTTGAATTCGTCTTCAAAATTGACCTATCCTTTAGTTTTTCAGGAAGATAAGCGAGTTGTTCGTTTGGAAGGTGAAGCCTATTTTGAGGTGGATCGGATGATCAGAAATGGGGAAAAGAAAAAATTTATTGTCCAAACCCAAGATCAAAATATTGAGGTCACTGGAACAGAATTTAATGTCTCTGCTTATGACGATGACAAGAGAACCGTTACTACCTTGGTCAATGGAGCCATAACTATTTTATCCGGTAACCGTCGTATGGCCATGCGTCCAAATGAACAAGCGACATTGTCGGAAAAAGGAATTGTCAAAAAGAATGTCGATGTACAGCATTTTATCGCTTGGAAAAATGATAAGTTTTTGTTTTATGAAACCGGATTGACAGACGTGATGCGAGCGATAAGTAGATGGTATAACATAGAGGTCATTTTTCCGGAACAGGTACCTTCTACCTTTCTTTATGGTGAAATTGGACGGGATAAAAAACTTGTAGAGGTACTTCGATTGCTGGAGAAAAGCGGTGTCAAGTTTAAAGCGGAATTGAAGGGTAGTCACCCTAAACTAATCATTTTGCCATAGTAAACAATAATTAACCAAATACATAAATCATGATGAAAGGTATAAGAAAACCATATCCGACTTAATTGGATCAATATCCAAAAAAAACCGAACAGATGTCCCTCAACACTGTCCGGCCATTTTTTGGATATACAAATCAGAGCACTTAGATAAAATTGAACCCTTTAATAATTTGTAACCCTAATTGTACAAAAATATGATTTTTATACAAAAAAATGACTATGGCAACCTTGTTGTCAGACCTAAACTTAAAAGATGGGTATTAAAAATGAAATTAACCATTCTATTTACAGTTCTGAGTATCCTCAAGCTTTCTGCAACAGGTTTTGCGCAGAACGTTTCACTTAAGGCCATAAATTCTCCACTGATTGAGGTGATGCAGAATCTTCAGAAGCAAAGTGGCCTACCTTTCCTTTTAAATGGAAAGGATATTGCAAATACTAAGATCAATGCAGATCTTAAAAATGTTAGTTTAGAAAAAGCATTGAACATTATCTTCTTCAATAAATCGATTAGCTGGGAGGTCAGTGATGGTACTATCGTGTTGCAACGAGCGGAGAAAACTGATTCAGGCATTTCTGTTCGTAAAACAGAAAACATTCAACAAAGTCGTACTATTCAAGGTAAGGTAACCGATGAACGTGGAAATCCCTTGGTGGGTGTTTCTGTACGCGTTAAAGGTACTAATACAGGAGTTGCGACAAATAATGAAGGAAACTATTCGATAGCCGTTTCGGGATCAAAACTAATTTTGCAATTTTCTATTGTTGGCTTTTTCGGACAGGAGGTACAAGTCAAAGATCAACAGTCTGTCAATGTAATCATGAAGGAAACTTTTGACGATCTGGAAGAAGTCGTGGTCATAGGATATGGTACGCAGAAAAAGAAGTTAAGCACTGGAGCGACTGTGCAGGTTAAAGGTGAAGACTTGGAAAAATTAAGCACGCCGTCTATTTTGGAAGCTTTACAGAGCCAATCTCCGGGTGTTCAGATTACGCAAAACTCGGGAATGCCCGGTGAAAGTTTTAAAGTGACTATTCGGGGTTTAGGGACCATTAACAATTCCTCACCCTTGTATGTTATAGACGGAATTGCTGGCGGCGATATCAACTTATTGAATCCTTCAGATATAGAGAGCATCGATATTCTAAAAGATGCAGCTTCTGCTGCCATCTATGGCTCAAGAGCGGCAAATGGTGTGGTTTTAATTACTACTAAACAGGGTAAGGTAGGTAAAATGATGTTTAATTTGGATAGTTATACCGGATTCCAAAACATTTATAGAAAGCCATCACTCTTGAACGCTAAAGAGTACATGCTGATACAAGATGAGCGAAGGTTTAATGAAAGTGGTTCGGGTTTCGACTGGGCAAATCTGATTCCGAAGCAATATCAGCAGATCATGGACGGGAAATGGAATGGTACAAACTGGCTGGAGGAAATTGAAAACAAAAACGCCCTATTGCATAATACTTCATTGAATTTAACAGGTGGAAATGAGCAATCTAAATTTTCGTTGGGTTATTCCATAACGAAACGCGACGGTGTATTGGGCAAACCTGTCGAACCTCATCTCGAGCGTCATACTTTCCGTCTTAATTCGGACCATATTTTCCTGAAAAATGATCGGTTCAATGTGATCAAGTTCGGGGAGAACGTGAATTACTCCTTCAATAAAAAATCAGGTATCGGTATCGGTAATATCTATTGGAACGATGTTCATAATATGCTGGTCGGTAATCCATTATTGCCAGTTTATAATGAAAACGGTGGATATTATGACTTTAACAGCAAAGTCGCGGATAAATGGGCTTTTGATGCCGCTACATTAAATCCGGTTGCGGACATGTTCTACCGTCGCGGGCATAATCTCAGTAAATCACATGCACTATCTGCCAATGCCTATTTAGAAATCCAACCAATAGAGGGGCTTATTTTTAAAACTAATTTTGGGTACCGATTAAATGCATCATCCTACAGGTCTTATGTTCCTGTTTTCAAATTATCTACTACCTCAGAGAATCCAACAGATGATATCAACCAGAATCAAAGTATGGGACACAACTGGGTCTGGGAAAATACCCTGAGCTATAAACTGAACTATCGGAATAACCATCAGCTTGATGTTGTTCTTGGACAGACGCTGGAGAAATGGGGGATGGGCGAGACTGTTGGAGCCCAATCTTCCAACTCGATTTTTCCTGGCCAATGGGATAAGGCCTGGGTCGGCAATGGGCAATTGCTCGAAGGCTTTCCTGTGTCAGGAAATGCTTGGGGACAAGGTTCATTGGCCTCTTTTTTTGGACGGGCAAATTACAATTTTAAGGAGACCTATATGGCCTCATTCACAATGCGTGCGGATGGCTCTTCAAACTTTGCGAAAGGTAAACGTTGGGGCTACTTTCCCTCGGCATCTTTGGGATGGGTCATGACCAATGAAGAATTCTTAAAAAATCAGGATAGCTGGTTGAATTTTTTGAAAATCAGAGGTAGTTGGGGACAGAATGGAAATGCCAGTATTCCCAATTTTCAATATTTATCAACGATAGCCATTGATAATTTCGGCGGTTATTATTTCGGGAATAACAAAAATACATTAATCAAGGGAGCGTATCCCGACATTCTACCCAATCCTGATGTAACCTGGGAAACTTCGGAACAGTTGAATCTGGGGTTTGATTCCCGTTTTGTGAACAATCGTTTAGCGATCGTATTCGATTGGTACAAAAAATCTACCATAGACTGGCTTATCAGGGCGCCTATATTGGCATCCTATGGCACAGGGGCCCCTTTTATTAATGGTGGTGATGTGAATAATACAGGGGTTGAATTGGGGATCAATTGGAATGACCAAAAAGGAGATTTTCGCTATGGTATAGGTGTTAATGGTGCTTATAATAAAAATAAAGTCGTACGGATCGCAAATAGGGAGGGAATTATTCATGGACGACCAGATGTTTTAAGTCAAGGGACATTGCCGATGTACCGTGCCCAAGTAGGGTTTCCTATAGGTTATTTTTATGGCTATCAAACAGAAGGGGTTTTTCAGAATCAAGCACAGATTGACGCGTTGCGAAACAGTGGACGTGGTGTCTTATCTAATGCACAGCCCGGAGATCTGATCTTTGCAGACACGAATGGTGATGGCGCGATTACGGACGATGATAAAGTAATGATTGGTAACCCGCACCCAAAATTCACTGGTGGATTGAACTTGACTTTTGGTTATAAGGGACTCGATCTGGCAGTTACAGCCATTGGTTCATTCGGACATCAAATTGCGAAATCTTACCGTTCTTTTTCAGATTCTCCATTACAGAACTATACGACTGAAGTATTTCAGCGCTGGCATGGCGAGGGAACATCAAATCGGTACCCCAGATTGACAGCGGGATCACATAGCAATTTTCAGAATATCTCAGATATCTATATTGAAAATGGTGACTTCGTGAAGCTGCAGAATATCACCATGGGATATAACTTTAAGAGCCTTTGGAAAAAAGCTCCATTTAGCCAGGCGCGAATTTATGCTACAGTGCAGAACCTGGTCACATTCACCAATTACAGTGGTATGGATCCAGAAATTGGGTATGGAGATACAGAGAGCTGGGTGTCAGGTATTGATGTAGGCTTCTATCCGCAGCCACGTACAATACTTCTTGGTCTTAACCTTAAATTTTAGTTCTAGTTAGATATGAAAAAGACAATATTAATATGCTTGTTTGCCGGAATGCTTTCGTCCTGTGGGAAATTTTTGGATTCAGAAAGCCTTGATAAAAAGAATACAGACAACTTTCCGGTAACAGTGGCGGATGCCGATATCATGTTGGCCGGAATCTATAATGGATTGAGTAGGGGAGTAAGCAGTGTCGAAAGTTCCCATTTTTATATGTCCGAATTAGCTTCGGATGACCGTTTTGGCGGTGGAGGGGCAGATAACCGGGATATGCAGGGACTGGATCACCTCATGAATACTGCCCCCGATTATTTCTTGCCATTTTGGACTGCACGCTACGCTGGAATTTACCGAGCGAATACAGCTATTGAAACACTGCATAAGGTCACAGGTTGGGCAAATGATGCACAAAGGGATCAATTGCTCGGCGAGGTTTATTTTTTAAGAGCTTTATTTTATTTCGAACTTTCACAGATGTTTGGTGAAGTACCCTTGCTCTTAAGTTCTGTGGTGGCTAATGTCCCCCGAAATCCAGCAGATCAGACCTACGCACAGATTGCTAGTGATTTGATAAAGGCAATTGAGCTTATGCCCGCAACCAAATATAATATGGTAATCTCTGGTCATGCCTCAAAATGGGCAGCGCAAGCATTGCTTGCCCGTGTATATCTGTTTTATACAGGATACTATAAGAAAACAGATTTGCCATTGGCTGCCGGTGGTACCGTGGGAAAAGCACAAGTGATTCAATTGCTTGAAAATTGTATTCAAAACAGTGGACACGATTTGGTAGGCGATTTTAGAAACTTATGGCCGTATACCAATAAGGAAACAGCGAGAGATTATAAGTATGTACAAGATAATAAACTGGCCTGGGTCGGGGATGGAAATATAGAAACAGTATTTGCGATTAAATTTGGAACTGTAGTGGATTGGGGGGATGAATATCAACAGGGCTATTCGAACCAATATAATCTTCATTTTGGACTTCGTACCGGTAATGGTTCGGAGAGTACTTTTCCGTTTGGGCAGGGATGGGGTGCTGGTCCTGTCAATAGTGAATTATGGAAAGATTGGGTACAGGCAGAACCCACTGACATGCGTAGATTGGCTTCTATCATTAATGTAGAGACTGATCTGGAAGATTATACCTATGGGGCTGATAATCAAATGGAAGAAACTGGCCTGTGGCAGAAAAAATATATTGCGGTATCTGCTTATGATGACAAGAAAAATTTTGTACCATCTTATGCTATCCTTTTAGATAAAGCTTTGGCGGAATATCAATTGGCCCATACCCAAGATTTGGTCATGATCCGCTTTTCAGATGTATTGCTCATGCACGCGGAGTTAAAAGGAGATGCGACGAATTTAAATCGAGTACGACGAAGAGCGGGGTTAAAGGATGTTTCATATTCTTTAGCGGCATTGAAACGTGAAAGAAGATGGGAGCTAGCTTTTGAAGGTGTACGTTATTTTGACTTGATGCGCTGGCATGATGCAGCTGCGGATTTGGCGAAGCAAGAAGGGGTACTGATTAAGAATAAAGGGGTCGATGTACCAATGAAGGCTTTTGGTGGTGGTTATAGAGCTCGTTACGAGGAAACTGGAGGGTTCTGGCCGATACCTGTTTCACAGATTACACTTTCGGACGGGGTCTTGACACAGAATAAAGGTTGGGGGACAGCTGCGGCTGAATTTACAGGATGGTAAATCTTAACATATTGAACTATGAATAATCTTATAAAATATATTTTTCTGGTATGCGTGCTATCGTTCACTATTTCTTGTGAGCCTATTGAAAAGCGCCTTGAGATGGGACCTGCAATCACGGCGGACCAATTGGATATTACCGCTATTCCTTTGATGGTCAACGGGAAGAGAAGCAATAAAGTCATTCTAGACAATAAAAGTCCAGTACTATCCTTATGGAACTATGGTTCGGGAAGATCTACACGCAAATCAGATACCGTTTTGATGGTTGCTACAGGAGAGCGAACTATTCGATTCGTAGGTCTCAATCCCGATGGTACCAAGATTCAAAAGAATTTGACGGTCCGGGTTGATGAACTAACCTTTCCTGTTCCGCCCGAGTGGGCAATGTTAACCGGAGGAAGCAAAAGAGCATGGAAATGGGATGAAACAAAACCAGCTGTATGGGGTAATGGTGGGTATATAGGAAATTTTGGACCGGCATGGTGGACGTTAAAAGAAGGAGAGATGGATGAACAGGAAGCAGGGGCTGGTATCGGAGCTAAGATGGAACTTAATTTGGATGATGCCATTTTTACAAAGGTTAGGTCAAATGGTTCAAAAGAAGTAGGGGTATTTAGTTTTGATATGAACCAGAAAACAAAAGATGGTGATGGAAAAATATGGGGACACGGAAAATTTCGAACCAGTGGAGCAGCCATTCTTGTTGGGAAGTCTCCAGATGAAGGGGGGAAAGCTGTTTATGAATTTGATATTATCGTTCTGAATGATAAGGAATTGGTCTTGGCTTACGCCCCTCCCGGAACTGAGGCATGGGGGACCGCTTACTTTTGGGCCTTTAGGGCAATTGATTAGTAACGTATATCATAAGGATGACTAGCTGAAAAGTTAGCTCATATTCAATAAGGTCACATTTTAAACAACAGGAACGAAGCAATCTGTAATTTATCATTATCAGATTGCTTCGTGCTTTTATTGGTAATGGAAATAACAATTTAATTAAGG
>PJTS01000484.1_pt1 | contig 24196 bp, 25 predicted proteins | sample 1512251 | NCBI WGS metagenome assembly PJTS01 (sample SAMN08177686, study PRJNA422409) | Soil metagenome, whole genome shotgun sequencing project. | isolation source: Soil (2) enriched on wood chips: alkali lignin treatment | place: USA: Madison | collected 2015-01-15 | reverse complement strand
CAAGAGCCAGTTTTTACGAGCAGACAGGAGCTTTGCGCGATATGATTCAGAACCATCTTTTGCAAATTCTTTGTATGGTTGCTATGGAACCTCCGGCTTCACTTGAATCGGGTGAGATCAGGGATCGTAAAGTTGATGTTTTAAAATCCATCCGTAGGATTTCTCCCGACAAAGTAGATCATTATGCGGTAAGAGGACAGTACGGACGAGGCAAAGTAAATGGGCTAAAAGTAAATGGCTATCGCCAGGAAGAGGGAATTGCTCATGACTCCAATACGGAAACATTTGTCGCTATTAAGTTTTATCTGGATAATGAAAGATGGGAGGATGTTCCTTTTTATGTCCGTACCGGGAAGAAGATGAAAGAAAAGCATTCTTATATAACGATTCAGTTTAAGCCACTTCCAAATTCTACGTTTTCAGAAAGCAGCTCGCTTCTGTCAGCAAACCGATTGATTATTAATATCCAGCCACAAATGGACATCAGATTGCAGTTTATGTCTAAAAAACCGGGCTTGTCTTTACAGCTTAAACCTGTAGAAATGATTTTTGATAATTTTGCCTGTCAGACGGATACGCCCGAAGCTTATGAAACGCTTTTATTGGAAGCACTTGTGGGCGACCTTACACTGTTTATGCGCTCTGATCAGGTAGAAGAAGCTTGGGATGTGATAAAAACGATTCAGGAAACCTGGGAAAAAACCAAAGACCCCTCTTTCCCAAATTATGCTTCGGGAAACTGGGGACCTGATGACAGTGATGCACTGGTCGAGCGGCAGGGACATCAGTGGGTTTAAAATCTAATTAAAAGAGAATGAATATTACGATATTTGATAACCTGGATGCTTTATATAAAAAAGCAGCAGATACATTTGTTGAGCTTTCGAAAAAAGCAATCCAGAAGCATGATAAATTTGTGGTCGCGTTGAGTGGTGGCTCTTCACCGAAAGCCATTTTTAGTCTATTAGCTACGCCCGAGTACGCAGATAAAATAATTTGGAACAAAATCCATTTTTTTTGGGTAGATGAAAGATGGGTTCCTCTTGAAGATGAGAAAAGTAATTTTAAGATGACTTTGGAAGTACTTTTGAATAAGGTTCCAGTCAATAAAAATCAGATTTTCCCCATGTATAAAGAGGGAATTGAGCCTGAAAATTACGCTAAAGAATACGAAACTCAGATCAGAAATGTTTTGGGAGCTGATGGTATTTTTGATTTCATCCTTTTAGGAATGGGAGATGATGGCCACACAGCTTCTCTGTTTCCAGGTGAAAAGATTTTACAAGAAAAAGAAAAATGGGTGGATGCCTACTATCTAAAGCCACAGGCAATGTTCAGAATTACTTTGACTGAACCTATTATCAATAAAGCTGAAAATATTCTGATTGTTACCTTTGGTAAATCCAAGAAAAACGCTTTGAATGAAGTTCTTAATGGTGTATATAATCCTGAACGATATCCGCTACAGTTAATTGAAGACAAAGCAGGAGTCCAGATTTTTACCGATAAAGAAGCTGGAATTTAATATCATTTAACTATAGTGGACATTTAGCTAAAAAGGCTCCCTTATCGATTAATAAGGGAGCTTTTTTATTTCCCATTTTCTGCTTTAACAGCAGGATCCAATCATCTTGCACGCTTTTTGTGCCTACCAATAATAGCGCATCGTCTATTGACGATAAATCGTCTATTGACGATAAATCGTCTATTGACGATAAATCGTCTTCCCAAAGTGGTGTTGCGCAGGAGCATGAAAAAAGGCAAGGACAATGCTGGTGAATGAAACCTTATTATCCCTGGTAATTGTTTCATAGCCTGCTTATATAAATATTGAAAGAGGAGCCAAATTCCATATATTAGAAAGATACTGCTAATAAAAAATATAACTTTTGCTACCCTAATTTCCCAATACTGGTTAAAAATAATTGATAAACTATATAAAGTAAATATAATTGGAAGTAATTATAAAATTTTTATCAATTATACAAAATTTAAGATCCAATTTTGGAAATGATTGTCTTGAAGCGTGAATGCTTCAAAAACAGGTAAGGCTACCGATCCACACAATATTACCTGGAAAGCGATGTAGGCTGGGATGTACAGCTCGTTCTAATTTATTGATAATTGATTATGTACTGGCCAACGTTAACGAGCACTATTTGTCTGGAAGTGTGATCTCCGTTTAATCTCGAACCACACTTCTGAAATTAGCATAATGCTACATTTCAGTTACTTTAAATTAACTGCCATGATTCTGCTTATAAATATTGTGTTAGGGGCTCCAGTATTTCTTTAACATCTGGAATGTCCGATCCAAGTGCTAATTGGTCCGGTTTAACTATACTATCCTTCTTTAGCCTGTATGATTGATCTAAGTTTGCTTTATAATCATTCTTAAAAAGATAATAATGAAAACAATTAGAAAATTTACAATCGCAGGTGCATTATGTGTATCCCTTTTTTCCGCTGTAACAATATCGTGTAGTGATGATAACGAATTTCCGACAGAACAGGAGTCGTCGCCGGTAAATCATAACAATGCAAAAACTAACTTTATCAGCGTGAAAGGAGTAGAGTTTGCTTATCGCAGCTGGGGTAAGGAAGGAGGTACACCTCTAGTGTTATTGCCAGGAACTGGTGGTTCTATGGACGATTGGGATCCCGCGGTGACCAATGGACTCGCAAAACAATATAAAATCATCATTTTTGATAACAAGGGAGTAGCTTCATCCAAAGGGACAACTCCTAATTCGGTTCAAGTAATGGCTAATGACGCTATTGATTTTATCAAAGCAATGAACCTTGAAACCGTAAATATCATGGGATTCTCAATGGGAGGATTTGTCGCCCAAAGAATTGTGTTAACAGATCCAGCAATAGTTAATAAGATAATTTTGGCTGATAGTGGGCCTAAAGGAGCAATAGGTCTCGCAAATCTTCCCAATATTGTTGCAGGAAGTGCTGGACTTACCGCAGAAGAATCTTACTTAAAATTCGGATTTACTGATTCACAAGCAAGCATTACGGCAGGAAAAGCGTCGTTTGCCCGTGTACATCTACGTACTGTTGATCGAGACCCGGCACTAAGTGATGCTACCTCAACCGCTCAATTTACTGCGGTACTTGCTTGGGCGCAACCTGATGCAAATGCACTTGAGGAAATTAAAACCATTAAAAAACCTGTTCTAATCGTTCATGGCGATAAGGATCTTCCAATTTCTGTTCAAAATGCATATAATATGAAACAAAATTTAGAGGACGCTGTACTAGTCGAGTTTTCAGATTCTGGACATGCGGCTTTTTATCAGAATCATGAAGCATTCTTAACGAAAGCACTCGCATTTTTAGCACAATAATGTTTCCTTCCTTTGCTTTGAAATATGGACAGGTCTGATGTGCAAGTTCAATAAGCTGTTCGCCGATTTCTTTGTCAATTCCTGGAAGGTAGACAGATAATCTCGCCTATAGAAGAAATACATCACAGGCTACCCAGAAGCGGTTTGATGGAGTTTGAATGTATTGCAGGGACAAATTATCGTGACGATAAAGCTTTTAAATCCAACAGGCGCCAAGGAGCCTGCTAGGTTTAAAAGCTTTCTATTTCAACAAGATATCAAGGGCTGTTTGTTGACGCGTCCAGAATAATCATATCTGGCGTTCTACACCTAATTGAGCGGATGTAAAGTGGGATCCGTAATCGTTCATCGATGCTACATAAAATAAGCACTTGCCTAACGTTCTTCCAGCCAATTCAGGAACATGGCGGTTTTATCTTTGCCGATCAAAAGTTTTTCTTCTGTTGGAACGGTCAGTTTTACAAAGAGTTTTCTTCCAAAATAATGCTCAACTTCCTTTACGGCAGAAAAATTGATGAGATACTGTCTGTTAAGTCTAAAAAACTGTTTATCGGAAAGGATGCTTCCCAAATGATCCAAAGATTGGTTAACATCATATTGTTCGCCTTTAAAGGTTACAAGGGAAGGGGAGGTATAGTTGATATAAATATAGGCGATATCATCCGTTTTGACTGTAAGGTATTTATTATTTTTAAAAACCAGGAAACTCGTTTTCTTGCTTTCTTGATCGTTGATCCGACTGATTATATCTACAAGATCATTGGCAGAGGCTTTCTGGAAAATATTTTTAAAATTATGCACTTTCTCAAAAGCATTTTTTAGATCATCTTCCGAGAATGGTTTGAGCAGATAATCAATCCCGTTTTCTTTAATAGCTTCCATCGCGTATTCACCGAAAGCTGTGCAAAAAATTACTGGACATACGATTTTGACAGCTTTAAAGATGTCAAAGCTAATACCATCGGAAAGCTGGATATCCATAAAAATAAGCTCTGGCGATGGGTTATTGGACAAATAGTCTATAGCGCCTTCGACACTTTGGATCTTTGCCAGAATCCGAGAACCTGGCTGCAAATGTAATATCAGATTTTCAAGTGAACGCGCAGCTTTAATTTCGTCTTCAATTATTAGGATGTTCATATAATATGGGAAGTTTTATTGTGAATTTTTCGTCTGTTGCCGTAATGATAATATTTTTCTGGGTGAGATGGAAGTACCGTTGATTGATATTTTTGAGTCCTATTCCAGTGGAAGGTTCAGGAATTTTCCTTTCCTGCAGGTTATTCTCAATGACCAAATAATCTTCTTCCTGATAGATCGCAATGTAAAGCGGTTTCTCCAACGAAACAATATTATGTTTGATGCAGTTTTCTACTAATAGCTGCAGTGTAAAAGGAGGAATGTAAGTGTCATAGCTATTACTTCCAAGATTTTGTGTCACAAAAAGACCTTCTTCAAAACGAGCTTTCAATAGATATACGTACGATTCCATAATGGCCAGTTCTTCTTTTAATGTTAGGACTTTAAGCTTTAGACTTCCAAGAGTAAATCTGTAGAAGTCTGCAAGTTTTAAGATAAATTCCGAAGATTGCTCATCATGGCTCTCTACCATGTATTTTAGGGTGTTGAGACTATTAAAAAGAAAATGGGGGTTTACCTGTTGTTTTAAAAGTTCATATTGTGCTTCAAGATTTGCCGCCATCGAACGTTCCAGTTCGCGTACGAATTGTTGATTAAGATAAGTCTGGTATAATATATGGATAAACATATAAAACGTTAGGTTGATCAATATCCCTCTTACCTCATACATCAATATTTGGGGGCCGAAATTTAGGTGAGATAGAATGTAGTATTGAATAGAAGAAAGGAAAAACATCAATATTAAACCCACTCCCAATCCCCTAAACAGCTGACCTGACAGTACTTTTTTACTGCCTGTTTTCTTTGTATAAGCAGGTATCGAATAGATATTATAATACCAGATCAATAAGGCAAAACCGGATGTTACAGCGAAATCGGCTATACCTTCAGCCACAACAAAGTGATGGTCTACAATTTTAGGGATTGAGGTTAATATTCCCAATGAAATCGAACTAATCCATATCAGACGACCTGAAATTTCAAAAGGTATTTGCTTTTTGGGTTTAAACATTTTAATGAAGGTTGTTTTTCTGTTTGAAGTTATGTTTTTTATGGGTCATTTAAATCAAAACTCATAAAAAATCATTTTTTAATCTTGAGACAAATTTTCAGTGTAATCAATAAAGTGGATTTTGTTAAACACGTAGTACGTAACGGCCAGGACTATAAAGGCGATTATCGCATCGATTGCCGAAGGCAAGCCAAGCACTGCAATCTTTGAGAAGAAAGCGAAAGTGATGTCAAAAAACATCCCTGCAAAAATCCATTCCTTAATCCTATTGAAACGATTTGGAATAAGGAAAATGATACTTCCTACAATTTTAAATATACCTAGTATATAAATGAAATGTGCCGGATATCCAAGTTTTAGTGTAATATCCCAGACTACTGGATTTCTTGTCAGCTCAAAGAAACCGCTAGCGCCAAACCATAATGACATAAAGATGCGTCCGCCAAGATAAATTTTTGTGTAAGTTGAATGTTGCATGATCAATTTTTTTTGCCTTTTGAGCGTGTTATTAAAATTATTTATAATATTTTGATGAATAATTGTTGTTTACTGTGCCATTATGTCGGCTTCAATGATCGCGTCGGCGAAAGCCTCCGGTGCTTCCTGTGGTAGGTTATGGCCAACACCACCGCTTAAAGTATGATGCTTATACTTACCTTTATATTTTTTTGCATAGCTTGCTGGCGGCGGAAAGGCAGCCCCATTTGCATCACCTTCAAGGGTCACTGTGGGAACTGTAATATCCGGAGCTTTTGCCAGTCTGTCTTCTAGGACGTCGTATTCTTTTTCGCCTTTGGCCAATCCCAGCCGCCAACGGTAATTATGGATGACAATATCCGTATGATCCGGGTTATCGAATGACTTTGAGGACCGTTTATAGGTCTGGTCATCAAAGTTCCATTTTGGTGAAGCTGTTTTCCAGATCAGTTTATTAAATTCCTGTGTATTTGCTTTGTAGCCTTTATAGCCCCTTTCAGTGGAAAAATAATATTGATACCACCATAAAAATTCGGCATTTGGCGGAAGCGGGGTTTCGTTCGCTTTGGGGCTACCGATAAGATATCCACTTACAGCGACCAACGCCGAACAACGTTCAGGCCACAATGTTGCGATAATATCCGCGGTTCTGGCTCCCCAGTCAAACCCACCGATAATCGCCTTATCAATTTTCAGTGCATCCATAAATTTGATGATATCAAGTGCGACTGCAGACTGTTGCCCGTTTCGCATAGTTTTGGGAGAAAGAAATGTTGTGGTTCCATATCCCCGCAGGTAAGGTACCAGTACACGGTATCCCTTTTTTGCAAGGATAGCAGAGCACTGTTCAAAGCTGTGGATATCGTATGGCCATCCATGAAGAAGGATAACCGGCTTACCGTTTCTTGGGCCTATTTCAGCATATCCTACGTTTAGGAGCCCCGCTTGGACAGTTTTAGTCCGCTGGAAATTTATCATATCTTCTGTTTCGCTCTTTTTTTCGTTAACCGACGTTTGTGCATTCAGTTTGGAGATTCCTGCTCCCATCATCATGATGATGGAAAATGTGAGCATTTTTGTCATTGTATTTAGTTGCATATTCATTGTGTCAATATTTAAATGGATTTAAATTTTTAAGCGTTGGAAAATTACTGCGGTAATTTTAGGGGCTGGTATTCAAGGATCGAACTGATGCGCTGCTTGCTGGATTCATCCGAAGAAACCTTTCCGAATTCAATTCCGTAGTCGAGATTTCCCATTTGATCGGTTTTAACGGTCTCGACGCTTAACAACTCACCATTGACCTTACTTCCAAAATAATTTGGGTCATCCTGCATCTTATAGGTCACGAGCTTAAGCTCTACTCCTATAATTCCTTTTTTTGTTTCCAGTGCTGAAATTCCCTTTTGGTTGCCATAAAGCGCAGACATGGTCTGTAGATTTGGGTTAAAAGAAGATGAAATAAACTTCAGACTTCCCGGATCAAACATAAAGCGGATTTTTCCGTTTTTTTGTTCCGGATTTTTGGCACATGAGCCAAAAATTAAACTACTGAATAGAAGTATGTATAAGACTTTTTTCATTTTGAGCTGTTTTTAAGTATTGTTCAATTAATTTCCTGGAATTTACTTTTGGTGGTACATTGAAAAGATAGCCTGTCGATTCCGCTAGCTGCCTGTGGCAACTGATACATGACTGCTGTGCGAACAATGCTGTTTTTCCTGTTGGTTTTAATTCCTGTCCATTGAATTTTGCAAATCCCCAGCCTTCAGTTTCCGTATATTCTTTCCCGTTTTTGACCATGTATTGCATGTTCACAAATTCACCCGGTACAATTTCACCATTCGCTTTTTTTGTCTGTTTGAAAACTGCCTTTGCTACTGCGCTTCCATCAGGCCATGGATGAAAATTTTCTTCCTGAATCGCTTTTACAGCGATGTCATTTCCGTAGATTACCCGTATGCTGTTGTCAATGAGTGTGCTCATGCCGATCACTTTCCAATTTTTGAATTCGGCATTGTAGCTGATCCCATTGGGAGAAACTGGGACTTCAGCTTGTATGGCAGTGGTCAAAGGTCCTACTTTAGGGCTAGCTTCCACAGGGCTTACTGTTGTATGTGCAGGAATAAAACTGTCTTTTTTTGAAAGAGACAAAGCAAACTGCTTGATGATCTGAATTTCATTTTGTGAGAGTTTAGCTCCCGGGTGCGTCATGGCATAGGAGGGAAGAGGCATCTTTTCGGCACGAACCATATTGAATATTGCGTAGAATTTCCCTTTTTGCTCAGCTTCGGATAATTTGTCCCATTCAGAAAAATTCATTACTTCACGGGCTCTCCTGATATCTTTGTTGACGATCCAGGAAATTGGAGCGAGTTTATCTAAGAAAGTAAGATGTTGTGCATTTGAATGACAGTCATAGCAGGAACGTTCTAAAACCTGAGTTACCTCTTTAGGTACATTTTTCATCGGACCGGTTACCGGCCTTTGTTCGATCGGCGTATTGAAAAACTGTAAGGCTATAAAACCTGCTGAGATACAGAGTAAGACAATGGGTAATATTCTTATTTGTTTTACGTGCTTCATGATATTTTCTCTTTTGTTTGATAAAATTATAGTAAACAATGCCAGTCGAAAAGATCAAAGGCGTTGAACCGGACATATTGAAAGTTGAATAAAGAATTTTTGGTGTTGAGCTGGACAGGGTTTCCCTATAAACTTACGCTGGTCGCATCAATGATTTCTCCAGTATTTTGGTTCTGTTCAAAAGCGATAATTTCCCAATCTTCTTTGGTATCCGGAAGTTTGAATGAGAAGCTGTCATTGGCTTGAAGTGTACGGCTTTGCAAGTCCCGGACAATTTGTACATGCGATAGCGCTTTTCCGGCGTTTTCACCTGCTGACACCTGCGAGGAGGCTTTCTTTTGAACAAGTGCCATGAGGATTGTGGAGTTTTTCGATGCTGATGTTGAAGTGTAGCTGATCTGAATAGATTTACCTTCGGATTTTTCCATTTTTACAATCAGGTTTTCCGCATGGGACTCCAGCATTGCCGACTGAATGCTGCGCAATACTTTAGTGGATTCGGAGCCCACTGTTTCTGTCTTACCATTGATTACCATCTGAGGCGTGTATAACGTACTTAGGTTCATCCACGTTGCATATTGTTTCTGTCTTTCTGTGAACTTGGCTTTGCTGAAGCGGTCTTTCCATCCCTGATGATCCCAATAATCTACGTGGTATGCCAGAATAAAAAGTTTCTTGTTTTCGTTATCCTTTTCGAGCCTAGCGATCAGTTCGTCTGCCGGAGGACAGCTCCAGCAACCCTCAGAAGTGAATAGTTCGACGACTGCGAAGCTTTTACCCGAGTTTTTTGCTTTGATGTTTTCCAATTTCTGGTCATCTGCAAATCCTTTGAAAGCCATAATCAGTGTGATGATCAAAGGTAGACTTAAGACGTATAATATCACTTTTATCGATTTCATGCTGTTGATTTTTATTTTATTGATGAAAAGATGAATTAAGGATGTTGGTTTGTCAACTATAAACTAAAGATTTTGAGGGCAAAACCGAAGTCTTGGGGTGGAATGCAGATTTCATCGCTGCATTGCATAAACTGAATTGTCCCCCTGATCGTGCCGTTCTTTCCTTTTATTTTGATTCTTTGACTAAACTCAACATCGTTCTCGAAATAGGTTACAGGAATACCCAATACTTTTTCGAACTTTCGGAGTGGTGTGGGTTGGGTCACTTTCCCGACCAGTTCATAAGATTTATCAGGAAGGAATTTAAAGTTCATTTTTATGGGGCTTTTGGAGCTATTACCCAGTGCATACATATGCCACCCTAGGGGTATTTTTGCTTTCATGGAAATTTCACCTTCTTCAGGGGATTTTCTTTTGAGTATACATTCCCATGTTACCTGACCATTGGAAGTCTGGCCTTTGGAATAACCGCAGAATATCATTAGCACTGCGATCATTAAAATTGCTAGCTTGTTCATTTTCTTATTCTTTTAAATTGTTAAAAAAATTGTTTTGTTATGCAGATTTGATCTTAATGATCTGAAAGCATTTCTCATTTCTTTTGTAAAGAGTTCCGCTTGCTCCCAAGCAGCGAAATGACCGCCCTTTTCCAATTTGTTGAAACCTTAGACTATATTATCTAAGGGATTTGAATGCAGCTCTAAGCTCTTCCGTAAAAATCTGAGGTTGCTCCCATGCCGCAAAGTGTCCTCCTTTTTTCGCTTTATGATAATAATACATCGTAGGATAAGCGGCTTTTGACCAGCTTTCAGGTGCCTGGTAGATTTCATGTGGGAATACGGAAATAGCAACAGGAACTTTTATAGTCTTTGTTTTTTGATGATCTGAACTGAAGTTATTGTTATTGTTTTCCCAGTAGAAACGTGAAGAGGAAGCTCCTGTATTCGTCAACCAATAAAGCGTAATGTCATCCAAGATTGCATCTCTATGGATGACTTTTTCTGGTTGTAGATCACTTTCTGTCCATTCTGCAATTTTTTCATACAAGAATGCCGCAAGTGCACTCGGAGAATCAGACAGAAGATAACCTGTTGTCTGTGGTCTTGTAACCATCATTCCACCATAAGCAGCATTTCTCCCAAAGAATGTACTTAAAGAATTATATGCTTTAGCTTCATCTTCTGAAAGTCCAGCGGGGGTAGGGTCACCAGCGTTAATCGGTTTTACTAATTCAGCGGGAATTGTTGCGGGCATCGTAAGGTGTATTCCGAGCAGTCCGGCTGGAGCCTGTCGTGCCAGCGCATCGGAGATCACCGATCCATGATCACCCCCTTCCGAAACATATTTTGTGTAGCCAAGGCGTTTTACCAATACATCCCAGGCTTTGGCTACACGGTCCGGATTCCAGCCTATTTCTTTGGGGATTTCCGAAAAGCCATATCCTGGAATTGCAGGGATAATCACATCGAACGCATCTTCCGCTTTTCCACCATATTTTACGGGGTCAATCAGCGGGCCAATGGCATCTATGAATTCTAGTGGTGACCCTGGCCAACCGTGGGTAAGGACTATCGGAAGTGCATTGGATTCTTTTGAGCGGACATGAATGAACTGGATATCCAAACCATCAATTTTTGTTATGTATTGTGGAAGAGCATTTAATTTTTTTTCAAGTTTTCGCCAGTCATATCCTTTTCCCCAATAAGTTAGCAGTTCCTTCAACTGTGCTAATCGAATGCCTTGAGATGCATCATTCACAGTTTCTTTATCGGGAAAGCGAGTTTCCGCGATACGTCGTTTGAGCTCGTCAAGCTTTGACTGTGGAATGTTGATCTTAAATGGCCGGATGCTGGTGTCTGTTTTTGAAACAGTACTGGTTGTTTTGTTGTTTTGAGCACTGGCAATGGTAGGTACACTTAGAGAGAATGCTGCTGCTAAAAGAACCGTTGTAAGTTTTGTTTTCATTGTTTCTTGTTTTAAATTTTTGTTCTGATTTCTTTTCGTTGAAACAAATGTAGACCAAGCCAAAGGCTATAGAAAGAAACAATCGGTTCAAGTGGACATAATAGCCGTCGAGCTGGTTATTTTAATCCGCGAACAAGATGAGGCTATCGTAGATCATGTTCTGAATAATATAAATAATAATAGCATGAGCTATAACTTTATTGTTTAGCTCATCTTCCATTGAAAGTTGAAAGAGATATCATATTGGTCTCCAGATCAAAAGCTTTATTATGAATGCAAAAATTTCAAAAATAGAAAACAGCAGTAGATAAACCGCTGTTTCACTTTGTCGGTCAGATTTTATAAACAACGGATCGTCCCTCCGTCGACCCGTAGTACAGAACCGCTGATATAGTCAGCAAAACGACTACATAGGTAGACAACGGCACCCGCAATTTCTTCAGGTGCACCAAACCTACCGACATCATTTGGGATAAGCTCCTGAACTGCTTTGTACTTAATCTCTTCCATATCCGTTCCCCATCCGAATTTAGGTGCTGCCTGCTCAAGCCATTGTTCTACCATTGGATTGATGATGGCTCCGGGAGATACGATATTAGAAGTGATACCCGTCTCTTTAAGCTGCCTTGCGAGCGATACAGACATATTATGTCGCGCGGCAAGGGTAGCATTATAATGTGGCTGTTCCTTTATGGGCTGTATGGCCAATCCTCCACCAATATGTATTAACCTACCCCAACCGAGCTCCTTCATCTGTGGAACGATGCGCTGTATCATACGTACATATGAAACCACATTGGTATTGTACAACGCTAACCAGTCTTCCGTACCTGCTTCGCCCCATGATTTGTGGGAAGTAACTCCGGCATTATTAACAAGTATATCCACCGGTCCGGCTGAGAGTGCCGCTGCAGCTACTGCATCTGCGCCTTCATCTGTCGCAAGATCTCCGATCGCTATTGCCGCAGAACCACCAGAAGCGTTAATCTCCGCAGCTACATCTTCGGCCCGTTTAAGGTGACGTCCATGTATTATTACCATGGCACCCTCACTTGCGAGCATTTTAGCAATGGCTTCGCCCAATCCGGAACTAGATCCGGTTACCAGGGCACGTTTGCCCTTTAATTGTATGTCCATTTTACTTGATTTTTATGTTATGAATGTTTTTTATTTGGCGCATAACCAAATTCCTTTTTGTAGGCAAAGGAAAAATGGGAGAGATCCTCAAAACCCAGATCCAGGTATACATCGGATGGTTTCCCTTTTTGCTGTTCGATCAAGAAGCGGGCTGTATCCAGGCGCTTCTGCAACAGCCATCTGCCCGGGCTGGTATGAAACTGCTTTTCAAAATCGCGCTTAAAACCGGAAAGGCTGCGGCCCGTAAGAAAAGCGAAACGTTCCAATGGTACATTGTAGCGGTAATGGCTGTTCATAAAAGCTTCGAGGTCGATCTTGCCCGGTTCATTAAAATCAAACAGCACATTTTTAAATGCCGGATTAAGCTGAATAAGCAGTAAAACAAGCTCTCTGGCCTTTATCGCTACAATGCGGTCATCCATTTGTTGTTGTAGATAGGGAACCAAGGAATCTACAAAGCCTTTTATCAATGCTCCTGGCTGGATAAGAAGTGCGGTGTGGGGATTAATTATGCTATCGGCTTTCAGTCCATATTGCTCGCTCATTTCCTTTAAGGTGCACTGATCGATATGCACTGCTATAGACCTGAAACTTCCATCGGTGGTACTTTTTACGTATTTGGTTAGCTGATTGCGTCGAAAAAAACGGAAGTCACCTTCCCGATAGGAATGCTTGTGGTCAGCAAGCCAGACATCCTGTTTTCCCTGGAGAATATAACTGAAGATATGGTCTGCTACAAAAGCTTCGCCTTCGATCGTATTGCCGGAATACGTATTTAGCACTATTCTGGGGCCTGTGGCCGCATCTTTTGCTTTTTCGGAAATATCATTTTTGCATTCCATAGCGATTAGCTTATGATTACTTTTGGTTCTAATTGTTCCTCGAGGCCATATCGGCCGCCTTCTCTACCCAAGCCAGATTGTTTAAATCCGCCGAATGGTGCCAGCGCATCGTGATAGATCGTATTGATGGCTACCCTGCCTGCATTAATCTGTGCAGCCACTTGCTGCGCCCGCGCCATGTCTGAACTGCTTACATAAGCATGCAGTCCATATATGGTATCGTTGGCAATGGCAATAGCTTCTTGCTCTGTTTTGTAGGTAATAACGGATAATACAGGGCCGAAAATTTCTTCCTGCGCAATCGTCATTTCATTACTTACACCTGTAAATATAGTGGGTTTGACGTAAAATCCGTTCTTTAATCCATCCGGTTTGCCCAGACCACCAATTAAAAGTTCCGCGCCCTCGTCGATACCCCACCTGATGTAATGCTGAATCTGGTCAAATTGTTTCTGACTGGCCATTGGCCCAATGACCGTCTGCTCATCTCTTGGATCACCAACTTTTTGTGTAGCCATGGTTTTCAGTAAGATAGCTTTAACCTCTGGCAGGACAGCTTCCGGCACCAGCAGTCGTGTTCCAGCAATACAGGCCTGACCACTATTCATAAAGGCCGCATTTACCGCCATTGGTATTGCAGTTTTGAGATCTGCATCATCAAGAATGATATTGGGTGATTTTCCGCTTAGTTCCAGCGTGACGCGCTTCATGGTATCTACTGCATTACGGGCAATGATCTTGCCGACCACTGTAGAACCTGTGAACAGAATTTTGGCTACAGCAGGGTGGGTAGACAATACCGTTCCCAAAATATCTCCGCGTCCATGCACCATATTGATTACGCCGTTTGGAAGTCCTGCCCGGTCGAAGCATTCTGCCAGAACCTGCGATTGAATCGCACTCATCTCACTGGGTTTGATCACTACGGTACAGCCAGCTGCAATTGCCGCCGCGAGTTTTACACATATAGAACCTGAATTGGCATTCCAGGCCGTCATGATCCCAGTTACGCCAATAGGCACCATAGCAATTGCTGACTGACCTATGTGGCGTTCGAAAGAAAAATCCTTAAGGATTTCCTTAAAGTAAAGGAACGTTTCTGCGGCATATTGGTTTGACCAGCGAGACCGTTGTACCGTCGCACCATACTCTGTAGTGGTTACTTCCTGCAGATCGTCGAGCCGCTCCATCAGCGCATCATGTAGTTGCTGTAGATACTCCATGCGCTGTTCTCTACTTGTTTGCGCAAAAGAAGGTAAAGCTGCTGATGCAGCAACTATTGCAGCCTCCATATCCTGCTCGTTGCCCAATACGACATGGCCGCTGAGGCTTTCATCCGAAGGATTAATGATATCCATCTGCTCGGTGCCTGTCGAAGGTCGAAATTGACCATCGACATAATGTTGGTTAATTATTTTCATTTTGCTGTCTTTTAAACTTAGCTCAAGAGCATCGTTATTATTGACACAAAATTACTTCGCTGCCGTCTTTAAAGGTTTGTTAGAAAGCCCAGATTACTTTGTTGAAAGGCTCAACTATTTGGGGCTCGGTCTTAGAATTCAATAAAGGCCATGTGCTTGCAAAACAGGATATAGCCCTTTTATTAACGAAAAAATAAGCTGAAATCCAACATTATACCAAATTTTAAATTAGAGCAAAGCCCAAAGCCGGTTTAACATCTGGCTCAAGCGGACATCTAGCCAAAAAGGCTCCCTTATCGGTTAATAAGGGAGCCTTTTAGTTGAAAAAAATAGCCTATCCTTTTTCCACTCTTGATTTTTCATTGGCGAGAAGTTCATCTGCGCAGAGTTTTCCGAATTTATCAGCTGCTAATGGGCTATCAGCAGTGATCAATTTTCTGTCAACGTGACAATCGCCGGCAATTTTTTTATTCAAAATTTCAACCCCAAGTTGTTTGAGTTTTTCGCCATAAAACCAAGGCATCTCGCCCGGCTGGTATCCACTTTCTGGTAAAGTCTTATCCATTTCATCGGGAAACGAATTGATCTTATACCCCTTGAAGGGAAACTCAGCATCGCCGCAATTTGCTGCGCTTAAGAGCGCTGCCGGACCATGGCAGATTGCCAATAAATATTTATCTTCAGCAACTGCCCATTTGATAAGTTCTTTTACATCATTATTTTCAGGTAATCCGAGCATTGCGCCATGCCCGCCTGGGATAAAAACGGCCACGTAGTCAACATATCCTTTATTCGTGTCGGCTATAAAATCCCTTAGGTTGTGCGGGTTTGAAAATTGCGTATTATACTTATCGAGGATTTTACCGATGTTTTCATCTTCATAGGGCATAGCCCACATTTCAAATTTTACAGGATTACCGGTGGGGGTGTAGAAGTCAACCTCAAATCCAGCCTGTTCCAAATGAAGAATGGGAACCAGTGTTTCGACCGGATGATTACCCGTCGAAAATTTCTTTCCATTTTTCATGGTCATATAGCGCTCTTCTGTACAAAGTACAAGAATCTTCTTTCGGGTGTCCTTGTTGACATCATTGTACTTTTTTTTGCTGTAATTTGTCTTGGTCGTAACCATCGCCTTCCTTGAAAAAAAGGAAGGTTCGTAGCCAATGCCGTCAAATACAGGTTCTTTGCTCAAATCGTTTGAAAATAATGACATAGTAATATTTTTTAGTATTTGATTTGTAATTCGTGCTATCGATTAGCTTCGAATGTCAAACTTTCCACATTTTATAAATCTTTAAGAGATAACAATATCAAAGCACATGCTGTTTCAGATAAAAAATGTTTGTGGAAAGCAGCACGTAAAGAAGGTGAGGGAATTATAGGAAAGTATGGGACACAAAAAACAAATAAATCAAAAAGAAAATGATGGCAAATCAATTTTTAATTAAAAAAAATGATGGCAGACATGCAGGGGGTGTGCTGTGTACAGATCCACTATAAAACCTGTTTTTCAAGAATAATGATATTTCCATCATTACTCATCTTCTGAAAACCCAATTTTTCAGCAAATTTCAGTGCTTTACGATTCGTTATTTCCGTCTTTGCTACCAATACTTTTACCTGGTACTTTTCTTTTGCCAATGCTATCAACAACTCAAAAGCAGCCGACATTATTCCTTTTCCCCAATATTCGGGCAGCAGAGAACCACCTATCTCAATTTTCTTTTCTTCCTGATTCCAGTGGTGTAAGGCGCAGTCACCAATAACTATATCCTCATTTTCCACAGTTCGTATACTGTAGAGTTCCTCACAAAGAGATAGAATATGTTCTGTAAACTGTGCCGGATTCATATGCTCCCCATCAGTTTTCCGATCCTGAATGGCTGATTCATCTCCAAAATACAATCGGTAAAATGCCTTAGCATCTTTCACAGACATTTCTTTCAATATGATCTTTATATGGTCTCCGTCCGATTTCATGACCTCCATAAATTATGAATTTAATGTTTATTTATCGATAATTGCCGATCGCAGATCTTTCAGTTCCCTCAACACGATATTCAGATCAGTTTGAGGTTCGGGGATCTCCCTGCAGGTAAGGTAGTAAAACTTGCAGATTTCTGCAATTTCATTGATTTGAACAGTATAGGGATCAAACAAAAGGGGCATGGATTCCAGTAGTAGGGCTCCATCTTCCCGAAGCGTTACAAATTTAAACACAAGATCCTTTTCAGCTTTCAATAAGAAAACAGCTGCTGTGTGCGGCGGGAGCCTTGACCCGTCTTCAGTAAACTGCATAATGAAGGCCGACAAGTTTTTCTTGCTGGCCTGACGCTATAAGGAATTGGGGCAATAAGCTTTATTTAAACTTTATCTGTTTAATAAAATCTGCGGCAAATGTTTGCCTTGCAGTTCCGCTAGATAAATGTGCCTCTAATGTAGCCCAGAAAAAACCCGGTGTAGTTTTACCTATAACCAGGAAGTAGATCTTTCGGTATAGTTGATAACAGAGTCTATGGTAATATTTTGTCTCTGTACCTCTGCTAAACTATTTTTAATAAGCTTCAAAGCACGCTCTCTTCCACCCATCGGTTTAATTAGCCTTGGTGACGTCAAATTTACAGTAGCTTGCGCGTTGTTTGAAGTTACTGCCGCAGTCATTTTTGCGAGTGCATTTTTAAGCTCCGGATCTTTCTGAGCATAACTATGTGTAAAATTGGCAATGATGGCGATTACAATTAATAAAAAGGATCTCATGGCGTCTTATTATTCTAAAAATTTTCCGGCAGTTCAATCCAGGGCTCCCATTCGTGAATGAAATAGCAGAGCGCTAGCTTGTATGGCATCTACAGAAAGATACGTCTTTTTTCTTTTGTTTTTCTTATTGAATTTGTGTTTGAAGGATAGCGCATTTTTCGAATGCAGAAAAATAACTTAATAATTTCAGGGACAACTTGGTGCTATAGCCGTTTACCTTAATATAAAACAATTATCAATTACATTTTTAAACTAAAATAATGTTATTAGGACTAACTTTATGGCAACTTCTATTTTTGTTAGAGTTTTTACTGAAATTAATTTCGCTGTTTCTATTGATTTCGAATTGGCGTAGATTACGACAATTCAATTTCCTCTTGTATGTGTTAGCTATCATATTCTTACCATTTGTTGGTAGTATCTACATACTTATCCTACTTAAAAAGATAAAAGGAGTCCGAACGGGTACAAACATGGCTGTATTTGGGCAGTCTAATTTTATCAGCAGATAAATTTTACTAAATAATTAAATATCAAATCAATTCCAAAAAACAATAAATTATATGAAAAAACTAATGATTCTGGTGTTAACAACTCTTGTTTTGGGTTGTAACAAGAGCGATGTAACCTCTATAAAAGAGAAGCGGCTAAATGAATACGAAACGTTCAAAAGAGCAGCTGGAATAAATGATGATAATTTGGCTATACAAAAATTTTTTGAGCAGAAAAATAAAGAAACAGGCTCCAAAATATTGTATTATTCTTTTGGATTAGATAAAAAGCAGGACACTATAAATGCTTATCTTCCTAATAACAGTATCCAAAAAAAGGCATTCTCAAGCAAAAAAGCAGAACCTAGTGCTGAAGATTGGAAAAATTTCTATACCTATGACGCTTCCGCGATGTTGGATGGTCTTTCCTCTACGACACCCAGCTATGATGCTAACGTGAAATGGACAGTTCTAACCAATAGGGCAGGTCTCTGGAATGTTTTTTCAGAAGAAACGATAACTCTAAAAAAATATGGTACATGGAGCAAAACATATATTCATGCAATTGCACATTTGGGATCATATATCAAAGGAACAGGGTTTATTCCTCTGCCTGTTTCTTGGAGTGAAAACCTCGTCGATATTTATCCAACTGCGGATAATTTAACTTACGAAACTCGCAATTGTATTGTTAGAGTATTAGGAAGTGTCTCAATGGGGTGGTCATGGACTACTGGAAATTATTGTGTGATAACGGCTAAAGAGTATTAAACATGTATTTTATTAATAACTTATTCATTTGTCTAATATTGACAATGAATTTTACTCTTGCATGCCAAAGTTCTCAGATCAAGGGGGCTCCGGGACAAGTTGTTGACTATAAATTGACTGTAACTATGCGGATAAATAATCTATCCCCATTTAATACATTTCTTTGGGGATTTGATACTATTATTATAGAACCATATTTGATCAAGCAAAATCATATAAAGATGAATGTTTATCATGATCAGAAAAAAGAGGTCGATACAGAAAATTCGTTTTCATCAGATTCACTTGCCGGCTACTTTGTATCTTCGGTGAATACCAATAAAGCTTACACTTTTGACGCAAAGCAAAATTTTATTAAAGAAATTCCTAGATCAGACAAAAAGAACGGCTTTCTATTTGAAAGAAACATAAGTCCTATTGCACCTTTGATAGCAGATTTTAAGGTTTCTGGTGACACAGTAGTGGAAGGACAGACTAGAAAATTACTTAGACTTCTAAAGAATAAGGATGGTATAGAAACCGAGTACCGTATTACGTTGGATCAGTTGATGTTTAATAAGATAAATATTCATCCAATAAGCGAAGATTTAGATCTTAAATTCAAAGGGACATGTATGTCGTTGGAAATTCTATCAAAATATAAAAATGAGCAGAGCAAGGTCGAAATTTTTTGTAAAGTTAGCCATGATTTATCTTCAAATGATCAAAATATAATTAACTATTTTAAGCAATGGCAAAAGAAATAGATTGCTCCTTCAAAAATTATAGTTATTATCTTGTATGGATTACTTAAAGAGGGCCTAATTGTTGATTTATAACTATTAAAAGTAACAATCAATAGAATAGCCAAATGGCCCCCCTTTGCCGATTGAGGGAGGCTATTTTGTCTTTGGAGTCCAGATTTGAAATTAAGCTAAAGATATTCAATGTTTATACTGTCATATTCCTGGATTCAAAATAGATATGAAAGACCTACTTGGGCAGACAGATGATACTCATATTATTTCTTTTCAACCTGAAACACCAATCCGCAAATTACCGCGATAACGCAATAAGACAGTACCAATTCTAGGGCCATAGTTTTAGATAATATATAGCATGTTAAGCAGATACCAATAACTGTAAGTGATATAAGAATTGGTCTTACCCATTTTACATTGACTTTATAACGTCCCAATATAAACAATGCGAACACATTGGCGAATAATGTGGGTAAAGAAAAAAGTGCTCCGCCGATCAAAAAATAGGGGACTAACCAAAGCTCGCCAAGGATAGCATGATTTTCATATCCTCCATAGATAGGTAAAAAGACGGCAGCTATCAATATAGTTGCTAGCCAATGCTTAAAAATATATGACCTGTTCATTTAAAAGACTAATAATCCCCATTACGCTGTATCTCTTACAGCTCACACAAAGCCCTAAATTACTTTGCTGTCCGTACAGCAGTGGAGGAAGTTTCAGCACCGAGCCTGCAAACAACACGTTTGAGAATAAGATACGAGTTGTTCTCTTTAACATAGCAATCGAATTAATCATACCTTCTCAATCTTAAACAATATCCCGGTAATTATTGCCGCGATCGAATAGTATATAGCCACGTCCATTGAGCCAACTGTTAACGCTACTGTCACTGTAATTCCAGCCAATGTAACCAGTATTAAAGTCATTTTGATCCAATTTACATTGAGCGTATTGTCTTTAAACCAGCTGAATGCCAATATATAGCATACCAACGTAGGAATAGAATAAATCGCGCTGTAGCAAAGCCAAAGTATCGAAATTAGTATTGTCAGACCGATACCAGAAGAATTTATCGGATTAAATCCCGGGAATATAGATACAAGTATATTACCCAACAGTAGGGTACCTATCCAGTGCTTAAAAATATAAGACCATTTTAGACCATTTTTCGTTAGGCTTTTCATAGTTTGGTCAACTATGTTTTAAACGAAAGTAATAATTTATGTTTAAAAAATGCGTAATCTCCTGTAGGCAGCTACAGTAACGCTATACTATTTTCTCTGGAAATCACTATAAGTGAAAAAATGGTCGATCGACCTCTATTGATATCCACAGATAAAGCACCCTAGAGAAATTATCAGTTTCCACTAACGCTTTTATTATCCAATTTCCTGTTTTGTAATAAACAGAGCAACAGCCTCCTTGTTTAAGCCAGCCCCTGACTATAAATTATATCGCTGACTATGAATGTGATAAAAATTAAATCAATCTAGCGTATTGATTGTTTGCTAATAATATTAGTAATTTTGAATGCAGCAACTACCGAAAACAAGAGTCGTCGTAAACGACTGATTAGAGAATTGAAAAACATGGAAAGGAGTATAGTACATTGTGATCTCGATACATTCTTTGTATCGGTGGAGCGCTTGCAGAATAGCAAGCTCATCGGAGTACCTGTGCTCATAGGAGGGAGTAGTGACCGTGGGGTAGTTGCATCTTGTTCCTATGAAGCCCGTAAGTTTGGCGTACATTCTGCTATGCCGATGCGGCTGGCACTGCGCATGTGTCCCGAGGCCGTTGTGGTGCGGGGAGATCACGATAGCTATAGCCAATATTCCAGTATGGTCACCCAGATCATCGAAGAGGAAACCCCCATTGTCGAAAAAGCCAGTATAGACGAGCACTATCTCGATGTATCGGGTATGGACCGCTTTTTTGGTTGTTGGAAGTGGACGCAGGAGCTCCGCCAGCGCATTATCAAAGAGACAGGTCTCCCGATTAGCTTTGGTCTATCAGTCAACAAGACCGTGTCCAAGATTGCCACCGGTACAGCCAAACCCTGTGGCGAGAAGCAGGTGCAAAATGGCACCGAAAAAGGCTTCCTAGCGCCGCTATCCATCCGCAAGATTCCCATGGTCGGCGAGAAGTCCTTTACCTTGCTCCGGAATATGGGGATCTCCAAAATCGGCACCTTACAGCAGATGGAGGTGTTCACAATGCAGAAAGTCCTCGGGGAGAACGGGATCAATATCTGGCGTAAAGCCAATGGGCTGGATGATTCACTGGTCGTACCTTTTCGTGAACAGAAATCCATGTCCAAGGAAAACACCTTTCAGCAGGATACCATTGATATGGATGTGCTCCGCCGTACGCTCATTGGCATGGTCGATACCCTGGCCTTTGACCTGCGCAAAGACCAAAAACTAACGAGCTGCGTTACCCTCAAGATCCGCTACAGCAATTTCGACACCCATACCCAACAGCTGCAGATCCCTTATACCAATTCGGACAGAAAACTCACGGATGTGGTGCTTTCCCTGTTAAAAAAACTCTATAGCCGCAGGATGCTGATCCGGCTCATCGGGATCAAGTTTTCGGTGCTGATCTACGGTTCCTATCAGACCGATCTCTTTGACGATAGCGCCGAAGAGGTCAACCTGATGCAGGCCATGGACAAGATCCGGAAACGCTATGGCGCCGAATTTCTGATGAAAGCTATCTGCGCGCCGCCGCCAGAGAAAGGAGGGGAGCATGCTCTTAAATCTACATAGCTACTATAGCCTACGTTTTGGCACCCTCAGCCTGCAGGATCTTATTTCAGGCATGCTCGCTGGGGGCTATGATACCGCCGTGCTCACCGATATCAATAACAGTTCCGGATCGCTCGATTTTATCAAATTGGGCCGTGCAGCCGGACTCAACCTGCTTGCAGGCATGGAATTTCGCAGCGGCGATCAGCTCTGTTTCGTGGCCGTTGCCAAGAACGAACAAGGATTTCGTGAGATCAACGAATTCCGCACCAAGCTTAATATGGAAAATCGTCCCACACCGGAGCGATCGCCAGACTTTGAGCAGGTGTTTGTGATCTATCCCTTTCACAAGCTCAATAGCTTTCCACTGCGTGATTTCGAGTACATCGGCGTCCGGCCAAGCGAACGTACCCGTGCCCAGCTCATGGATCGAAAACTGCTCGAGCGCTGTGTGATCCTGGCTACCGTGAGTTTCCGCAGGGCCGACTATACCTTACATCGGCAGCTGCGGGCGATTGACAACAACCTGCTGATCTCGCAGCTCAATCCGGATCAGGTCGCTGCCGAGGATGAGGTATTTATCCCCCGGGTCAAACTGATGCGCCTGTTTTCCGAACTGCCGCAGCTGCTCGCTAATACAAACCGTATCCTGGGGCAGTGTTCCTTTGGGTTTGATTTTACGAGCGTCAAAAACAAGGCGACCTTTACCGGCTATCGCTACAATGATAAGCAGCTGCTGCACAAGTACTGTATGGATGGCTTTTCCAGACGCTATGGCCGCAATGATCGGATCGCGACCGAACGCATCCAGCGTGAGCTCGAGATTATCGAAAACCTGCGTTTCTCGAGTTATTTCCTGATTACGGACGAGATCTGCCGCTATGCGCGGGGACGCAATTTCCACTATGTAGGCCGCGGATCTGGAGCCAATTCCGCTGTTGCTTTTTGCTTGGGCATCACCGATGTTGACCCCATAGCCCTCAACCTGCCCTTTGAGCGTTTCCTCAACCCCAAGCGCAAAAGTCCACCCGACTTTGATATTGATTTTAGCTGGAACGAGCGTGATGAGATCTATGATTTTATCTTCAACCGCTATCAGACCGGGCATACCGCTTTAATGGGCGCTATGAGTACCTTTCGCTCCAGGAGTATCCTGCGTGAGCTGGGCAAAGTATACGGATTGCCCAAGGCCGAGATCGACCGCCTGGTGCATGAGCCCGAGCATATGCTCAACAAGAATGAGGTGACCAACACCATTTTAAGCGTGTACAACCGCATGGCCGATTTTCCCAATCAGCGCACCATACATGCCAGTGGCGTATTGATTTCCGAGGAACCGCTGACCTGTTATTCCGCCATGGACAATCCGCCCAAAGGATTGCCCACCATGCAGTTTGATATGTATGTGGCCGAAGATATCGGATTCGAAAAATTTGATATCCTCTCGCAGCGCGGTATCGGCCATATCAAAGATTGCCGTACCATTGTGCGGGAAAATCTCGGTGTAGTCATCGATACCGACGATCCGAAGCGATTTTTTGAGGATCCCCAGATTGCTGCACAGCTCAAATCCGCCAATACCATCGGCTGTTTCTATATCGAGAGCCCGGCCATGCGGCAGCTGCTGACCAAGCTGCGCTGTGATGACTACCTGACCTTGGTGGCAGCCTCGTCCATTATCCGTCCAGGCGTAGCCAGTTCGGGCATGATGGGCGAATACATCCGTCGGCATCATGACCGGACAACTGTAGTCTATCCCCATCCGGTGTTTAAGGAACAGCTTGAAGAGACCTACGGCGTGATGGTCTATCAAGAAGATGTGATGAAAATCGCCAACGCCTACGGT
>PJTS01000482.1_pt1 | contig 24274 bp, 22 predicted proteins | sample 1512251 | NCBI WGS metagenome assembly PJTS01 (sample SAMN08177686, study PRJNA422409) | Soil metagenome, whole genome shotgun sequencing project. | isolation source: Soil (2) enriched on wood chips: alkali lignin treatment | place: USA: Madison | collected 2015-01-15 | reverse complement strand
TCATCCAAGCGTATCTGTTCCTGTTTTAGTTTAATATTCGCTTGATTGATTTGCGATCGGGTCCTGTTGCCGTTGAAAATCGGTATGGACAGCTGTAGTCCCAAAAACGATGTTCTGGGCCAGACATAGTCTCCCAACCGCATATTATCTGCCTGGGCTTGCACCTGATACTGACCTACTAATGCCAACTTGGGCATGAGCTCGGCCTCTTTGGCTTCCATTTTTTTCTGTTGGAGATCAATGAGCAGTTGCTTTATAGCAAGGTCATTACGATTTTGAGCCGCCGTTTTCAATAGATCATCCAATAAATAAGTTTCCTGCTGGCCGCTAAATTCCAGCTTATCAGTCAATACAATACCTTGGGATTCATCTATTCCAAGCAGCCTTTTTAATTCGATGAGCGAAACATGGGTATTGTTTTTCAGATACGAAACCGATGACCTGATATTTTCTACCTCAATAAAACTGCGTAGTGTATCGGATTTCAGCGCCCGGCCCTGTGCAAATAGGGAACGGGCATCATTCAGGGATCTGATATTTCTAAGCAGGCTTTGTTCAAGTAAAGTTAGCTGCTCATTCATGATCAGGATATTAAGATAGTTTACCGAAACCTGAAGAGCAACTTTGCTTTTAAGGTCAGCTGTTTTTTGAAGTTCGATCTGTTCATTGATAAATGCTGTTTTCTTTTGCCTGCTGAGATCTACCGCAAAAATAGGCTGATACAAGGAGAGCATGCCGTTAAAAGCATTTTTTCCCCCAACAGCAACATCTTGTACGGGTTTGCTTGTACCGGCAAAATACCCCGGTAGAAATATTGTTTGCCGGTCAAAGTAGTAGGAATAGGCCACGTTTGCCGTAATGGTTGGTAATAAAGCACCTCTGCTCTCCGTTGTCAGCGCTGTCGCATGTATTTCCTCCAATAGCTGTGCCTGTACTGTTTTATTTCCCTTTTCTGCGATTTCCAATGCCGCAGTGAGGGAGAGGGCTTTATCCTGAGCAAACAGTGGTTTGCCTTCGCAGATCAGCAGCAGCGTGGTAATGCATATATATATTGTTTTTTTCATTGTAGTAAACTTTAAAATTGATAATTAGTGCGTTGCGTTTTCAGGTAGGCTTTCGGCATCTTCTTCAACAATGATTTCCCTGCGCTTATTACTGGACAAGTAGGAGTAGACTGCTGGAATAATGAATAGCGTAAGGATACCGGAGAACACAAGTCCGCCGGCGATAACAATACCCAGGGACTGACGGCTGTTTACTGTAAGCGCAATAGGCAATGCGCCGAATATCATGGCCAGGGAGGTCATCAGTATGGGGCGAAAACGCTGTTCAGCGGCTGTAATGGCGGCATCGTATTTCGAAAGTCCTGTATCTTTCAGGTGATTGGCAAATTCGACGATTAGAATACCATTTTTGGTAATGAGTCCAACGAGCGTAATGATACCAATTTGGCTAAATACATTTAAGCTCTGACCAAACCAGTGCAGGCTGAGGATCGCACCTGTTACTGCCATCGGAACAGTAAGCATAATGGTGAGCGGGTCTCTGAGACTTTCAAACTGCGCGGCCAATATCATATAGATGAGTAGGAGCGCCAGTATTAATGTGAAGGTGATATTGCCCTGGCTTTCGCTGAAATCGCGTGACTGCCCAGCTAAGGAGGATTTAAAATTCTCCCCCAGCACTTCGGCTTTTATTTTTTCGATCTCCTGTATAGCTTCAGCAAGGCTTACACCCGGCATGGGTGCTGCGGATATCGTGGCAGAGGTATATTGATCGTATCGGTAAATCGCAGCTGGACTTACAGCTTCTTTTGTGGTGATCAGGTTACTCAGCGGAATCATCTGACCTGTTGTTGAGTGGACATAAATACCATTTAAGTCATTGATATCATTCCTATAAGGGCGTGACAACTGTCCAATCACTTCATATTGACGGTCATCGCGCAGGAAATAACCATAACGTTGTCCCGAAAGGGATAACTGTAGGGTACGAGCCACCTCTTCGATGGATACACCCATCAGTGCGGCCTTCTCCCGATCTATCGTTATTTTTACCTCTGGTTTGTTTATTTTAAGATCCGAATCGGCAAACATCAGTTTTTTGCTCTGACGTACCGCACCCAAAAATTTAGGTAAGACAGCGGTCAGACTATCCAGGTTTTGTGCCTGTAACACAAATTGGACTGGCATACCACCGCCATACCGGGTACCTATGGTTGGGGGAAGATAGGGAAATAGAAGGAACCCCCGGAAATTACCTGAGGCAGCACCATATTGGTTGTACAGGTCCTGGATAGACTTTTTCCTTTCTTTCGGGTCTTTCAGATAGATACTTTGCACCGCAACATTAATCGGAGCGGGGGCAGGGATAAAGGAAATAGCCACCATGGAATAGGTCTGGTACAAGCCATCGGTGGAATCGTTTACATACTTACCGACCTCGATCATATTCTTTTTCATGTACTCAAAAGAAACTCCTTCGGGGGCTACAGCAATCAGATTCATATTGGAGCGGTCTTCTACGGGTGCAAGTTCCGATGGCAATTGTTTACCGACGAAGTAGATCAGTCCCGTTGTAACAATCAGAAACAGCCAGGCGAGCCAGCGTACTTTCATGAAAAGAACCAGCAATTGCGTATAGCCATTATTTAAGCGGACAAAAAAAGGTTCGGTCACCCGATAGAACCAGCCTGGACCAGCTTTCTTTTTGAGAAAATAAGCGCTCAACATGGGCGTCAGTGTCAGGGCTACGAAAGCAGAAACCAAGACAGATCCGGAAACTACAACGGCAAACTCAAGAAAGAGCTGACCGCTGATACCGCCCATAAATACAATTGGCAAGAATACCGCTGCCAGGGTAATTGTAGTTGAAATTACGGCAAAGTAGATTTCTTTGGAACCTTTAAATGCGGCCTGTATCGGGGACATCCCTTCCTCAATTTTCTTGTAGATGTTTTCAAGTACCACGATAGCATCATCGACCACAAGTCCTATTGCAAGTACCAGCCCCAGCAGTGTGAGCACATTGATGGAAAAGCCAGCAATATACATAATGAAAAATGCAGATAAGATAGATACCGGTATGGCCAATACCGGAATAATGGTCGAACGCCAGTCCCGAAGGAAAAGAAAAATAATAAGCACGACCAATCCAAATGCGATAAATAGGGTTTCTTCAACCTCCTTGATGGATTCACGGACGGAACGTGTGAAATCAAATCCTACAATAAGGCGGTAATCGGAAGGTATATCTTTTTTGAGCTGTGCCAGGCGTTTATAAAATTCGTCCACAACCTCTATGGCATTGGCATCGCGTTGAATCTGGATCGCTACCCCGATACCGATACGATTCAGATTGCCCGTCTCGTTGATAATAGCGGTACGTTCGTTCATTTCACCAAGTTCTGCTACACCAATATCTTTCAGTTTGATAACGCTGTTGCCGACTTTTTTGATCAGCATCTCATTAAAATCTGCGGCACTGTTGAGACGTCCAAGTGTCCGTATACTCAATTCACTCTGATCACCTTCGATGCGCCCTGAGGGTAGATCAATATTCTCTCTGAGCAGGGCCTGTCGGACATCTTCGGGAGTAAGCTGATAGGAAGCTAATTTAATCGGGTCAAACCGGAGTCGCATGGCATATTTATGTTCCCCGACAATAGCGACGTTATTGATTCCCGGAATGGATTGCATCCTGTCTTTGATAACCGTGGAGGCAATATGACTGACCTCTTTGATATCTTTTGTATCACTTTCTACTTCAAGAAAGGCGACCAGGTTGTCTGCGGAGGATGCCTTCTGAACAATAGGTGGATCTACATCTGCTGGCAGCTGCTTCCGGGATTTGGCGACTTTGTCTCTGACATCATTTAACGCGTCCTCAATGTCAGTCTCACGGTTAAATTCTACCGAGATGACACTGACCTGTTCACGTGATTCCGAAGAGATCGTCCGGATACCACCGGCTTCGGCGATAGACTCCTCCATAGGGCGCGTAAGTTTGGATGCGATGACATCAGGGCTCGCACCGGGGTAGAAGGTAATCACGGAGATGACCGGAGGCTCGGTAAGTGGAAATTCCCGCACCCCCAACTGCTTCCATCCGACAATTCCCAATATAACCAACAAAAGAGAAAATACTCCGGCCAATACAGGCTTTTTTATACTTAGTGACGATATACTCATGGCATCTTATTTAGTTGGAATAATAGCTTTTACGGGTGTACCATCCCCAATACGCAACATATTGGAGACAATAACGCTGTCCCCAGTACTCAGACCGGATGTGATAACGGCATCCGCTTCCGTTCGGTTACTGATGGTAACTGCAACGGGCTTCGCTTTGCCATCGGCGATAACAAATGCATTGTATCCGCCATCTCCGGGCATGAGGGCCTCTGTAGGTATTTTGACACCTTTAGCACCTTTGTCGCTGCTACCAAAATGTATTTTGGCCGACATCCCCGGTCGGAATTTTCTATTGGAATTATCCACGCGCGCTTGAACTTCCAGACTTCGGCCCGAAGCATCCAGTCCCGGCTCTGTAGCGAGTACTGTCGCCTCAAGTTGCTCTGCGGATAGTGCTGTTGTGAAGCGGACTTTTGTCCCGTTATTGATCAACGGCAGGTGTCTCTCGGAAATAGAAAAGTTAATCTTGAGGCTGATTTGATCCTGCAGGGTAACCAGCGCTGCACCGGGGATAACATAGGCACCTACATGCACTTTTGAAATGCCTATTTTTCCAGAAAAAGGAGCTCTAATGACAGTCTTGGCCAGTTCTACACGAAGCAGTTCTCGCTGGGCGGTTAAAGAACGAAAGCGCATAAGTGCTTCATCGTATTCCTGTTGTTTTATCGTTTCGGTTTTCAACAGGTTCTGTAACCGTTCTTTATTCAGTTTTGCGAGTTCCAATTCAGCTCCGATCTGATTAAGACGTGCCCTGATATCGGTATCATTCAGGATATAGAGTATGGCTCCCTGCTCCACGTAACTACCGTCCTGAAATGCGACATGGATAATTTTTTGCGGTAGTTCGCCGACAATGGACACTTCCCGATAAGGCATCATGGTTCCTATGGCGGTCTCATCGTGATGAAGTTCCTCCTCCTGCGCGATCAATATATCGACAGGTAACCGTGCGTCATCAACGTTGATGCTGCTCGGTGCGGCAGCTGGTTTTTCAGGCTTGTTCTCACAGGCAATAAGTATGACACCAAGTAAGGGAACTAACATACCCGTCCTTGATTTTGTTGATTTGTATAACATGGTCTTGCTTTTTAATTGTGCAATAAATGATTAAACGTTACTATTTTTATAAATTGATTATTGGAATTTTCTGGACATTGTGTCCAGATCATTTACCGAATACAAAATTGGCGATACTCGTGCAGGCGCAGCGTATGCAACTCCTTATTCAATTTATAAGATTTACTGATTTTTCCTGTAGCGCTAATAACCACGAGGGTATTGGTAGGGGCTGAAAGATATTTCCTCCGAAATCTGTAACGTCAGATGGTCAGGTTCTTTTGTCTCTGAAAGGTTAAATGAACAGGAGGAGGGTTATATGGTCTTCCCGCAACGCTGATACCAGCGAAGAAGTTGGCAGAAGCTGATAGAGATTACGTGCGAACCTCGTAACATTAGATGCTAAGGTTCATTTGTTCCGGAAGGATTAATATGAAAGGGGCGGGATATAAAAAAGGAGAGCTACTGTTATTTCAGTAGCTCCGTTGGTTTTCTAGCTTGTTTAGCCTGTTTAAAATGGCTTGATGTGAAGCCCGTGTATTTTTTTAGTTGGTTGGATAGGTATGCCTGACTGCTGTAGCCCAAGGCGTAGGCAATTTCCGTCAGGGACATTTCGGTGTAAATCAACAATTGTTTTACTTTTTCGAGTTTCCTAAAAATAATATACTTTTCGAGCGTTATTCCCTCAGTCGACGAAAACAGGGCGCTCAAGGTATCGTAATTCTTGTTTAGCTGATCACTGATCAAGGTCGTAAACCGGGTTGGGACTCCGCTCGCCAATTGCATGTCAATACCTTCTTCAACATACGCTTTTATACCATTGATTATCTTCTGTTTCTTTTCGTAGAGCAATTCGAAACCATTTCCTTTCAGCATCAGTTCCATTGTATTCATCTTCTGAGGCAAATCATCCGTCGCCTTAAGGATGACTTGCCCAAGCATAATGTCCAATACCTCAAAACCCAGGGTTGTCATTTCCCTTTCCAGTACATACACACATCTATTGCACACCATTCCTTTTATTAACAGAGTCCTAGTTTTCATCATGTATTTGTCCCTCTTTTATATCCGGATAAAATTCAGCATTTGTATCAAATATAATTATATGATATTCCGTCTTAGATTTGCGAAATTTTAGTTTATTTTCTTTAGTAGCATTAAATATCATAAAATTAAGGGGGAAAAGTATATAGTTAAGGCTGTCGATCTTTCTGAATTTTGTAACAGATAATACGTTAGTAAGATGAAGAACAAAGCAAATAATGAACATCAGATCAGCAAGATACTGAAAGACTATAATTTAGGAAAAAGTGGGGTGGAGCTTTTTGATAAATATGGCGTATATGGCGCCACGATTTACGAACTGAAAGATAAATATAAAGATGTCGCAATGGATATTCTAGTGGTATTGGTGGATTTGAACGAAGAGAACAATACCCTAAAAACGATGTATGCCGATCTATGTCTGAAGCATCGAAATCTAAAGGAACTGTTGAATGAAAATTTTTGAGCTGTATGTGTTACTGCAAAGTAACACATACATCCCCAGTTAAGGGGTAACTTTGACAGAGCAAAACTATTCCCGCTGCAATATCCTGAGGGGGTAATGCGTCATGACGGGGCATATGAATTGTACCTGTTGTTTTGACTGCCCAACAAGTCCCACAAGTTCCATTGTTGCAAGAACTTGTTACGTTGATATCATGTATTTTCATAGCTTCCAATAACGATTGCCGTGGTTTAACTTCGATAAGTGAGGTACATTCGAATGTTTGTATTTCATCGTCTACATAGCTGTCCTCGTAGTGTGTTACGATTACCTCATTTGTACTGCCATCTGTTCCAAAATTAGCCAGATCTGGAGCTGTCGCATTGAAATATTCCATATGGATATTTTCTTCGGGAATTTTCAGGCCTATCAGGGCATCCCTGTAAAGGTCCATTATCGCAACGGGGCCACAGATATAATAATGTGTGTCATTAACCGCTGCGACAAGTCTTTTGATCACTGATCGGAGCACAAGTAAAGAGAATCTCCCCGGGATATGATTCATTTTTGTTGAAACAAATTCCGGTGCCGTAAAAGAATAGCAGGTGTCCAATGTGTGCTCAGCTTCGAGTGATGTTAATTGTTCCCAAAAAATAGTTTCTTCTGGTGATTTGCTACTGTAGATCAACAAGGGAGTATGTTTTGTGTTGCCGATACTCTTCAACATCGAAAATAGCGGTGAAATACCGCTCCCTCCGGCAAGCAGAACAACCTGCTGTTGACCTGTTATCTTCTGATCCAGAATAAAATTTCCGAAAGGACCTGTTATGTCCCAGGTTTCGATATTTGCGGCATGATCTACAATATAAGAACTCATCTTACCGCCTTCAACCCGTTTAACCGTAATAGCAGGATAGCTGTCGGATGGGGTGGAACTCAATGAATAGGATCTTATAAGCAATTCGCCGTTGATATTAAGCCGGATATTCAGGTACTGTCCCGGCAGGTAGGTCATCTTCTGTGCTGTTGCATCGAAGTATATCGTTACCGTGTCTTCTGTTTCCCTTACAACTTTATGTGTACGCCAAGTATATTTTTTCATTCCACGATTCCCTTTCTGACAATAATTTTGTGTGCCAACCCCTTATATTTTTTTCTGCTGCCGCCTGATGTTTTCCAGCTTGATTTTTCGGATACGTTTGAAGTGTGCCGATGTTAACCCGGTATAGCGCAGCAACTGTTCCGATAGGTCATTTGATTTTTCGTAACCTAATGCTTTCGCGATTTGTGACAGTGGCTGTTCAGTATACACAAGCAATTCTTTCACCTTTTCGACAATCTGTTTTAGGAAAATTACTTCGAGACTCATATCACATCGGGCGAGGAATAGATTGTTCAATTCCTGATAATCTGTTTTTAGTTTGTTGCTAAGTTCCAGTGCGAATTGGATGGATTTTCCGGTTTCCAACCGCGATTGAATAATCTGCTCCACCACAAGATAAACTTTCGTTATAACATCTGGGCACTCATCTGAATTGTACATATTTATCATAATTCTTTTATAAAAGGGGACTTTTTGCAGGTATTCTTACCAATAACGTAGAGAAGCAGATGGCTTGCTTCTCTACGTTATTGCCCATTATCCGCAACAGCCTGTTGAACAACTTGAAGATTTTTCACTACGCTCAGGTTTTACGTTGTAGCCTGCACGCGTAATCGCGGATACCAGTTCATCTTCAATTTCATTGCGTTCAATTGAAACAGTAAGTCTTCCAGCTTCCAATCTTTCAATTTTGACATCCTCAAACTCGTTAACCACAGCATTCACTCTTGTTTGGCAGTGTGTGCTCTGCATATCTGGTATGCTCAATTCTACATTTTTCATCTTGAATTTATTTTAGTCTTACAAATTTCCTGATTACCTACCGGGGAATTACTATGGTATTTCGGCTAAGAGTTGTGAAATTTACTGATATGCTACGCTAGCGACTCCTGGTTAATTGCCCTATTTTGAAACAGAGGCAATAGTTTAATCTGACTGTAATCATTTGCGAGATAGTTCTTTTGTTTTGATAAGATATTTATGTACAATTGCTGTTCCTTTGCTGCGAGAGCTTGTATTAATGTCGCATATCTTTTGGGCAGGGATAATATGCCCTTATAATAATTATAAAGTATACTGTTCTTTCTTAGATAGATTGCCCGAAGCAGATTGAGTTCGGCTATTAGATGTGGGTTGTCCAGGCCGGCCAGAAGATTACGGGCAATAAGATCATAACTACGCTCAAGTTCTTCTGAAATAACTAATTCCAAAATAATATTCATATTTCCAAAGAAGCGAAAGAACTTGCTCCTGGAGAGATTCAGTGCCGAAATAAGATCGGATACTTTGAGCTGACGTATTTTTCTGGTCAATAGAAGAGACCTGGTATCCGCGATGGACTTCCGAAGGAGATTCGTGTTTTTTATATCATTTTTATTCATGAGAAATTTCCGCTAATACAGTTGAAGGTAGTCCCGTCATAACCTAGGTTATGACAAGTCTAAATCACAGGTAAAATTCGCAACAAAAGCAAAATTGTCTATATGGAATTGCGGAGGCGATTTGTAATATTTTGATTTTGAAAAAAAGCGAATTACTATGTGATGTAGTACCACAACGATTAGTCCTTGGTCATTAGCTATAATCCCTGGTAGGCTTTATCAGGGATTCGTTAGAATTTCGAGATTTACCAATTTAAGCGACAGCTTAAAAAGAACTAAGGAACAACCGGTTACTTGATAAGGGGAGGAACAAAAAAAAGTGCAACAGTAATCTGTTACACTTTCTTAGAAGATGCGCCATGCAACTTCGAGATTGAGTATTCTACTTAATTAAGCGATACGTACATTAGTTGCGTTAATGCCCTTTTTTCCGTTTTCTACATCAAATGTTACGCTATCATTTTCGCGTACTTCATTGATTAGACCGGTAACATGTACGAAAATGTCTTCACCACCATCAGCTGGTGTAATAAAACCGAAACCTTTTGTCTGGTTAAAGAATTTTACTGTTCCTTCTTGCATTGTATTATATATTAGTATTAAATTATTCATTATTAAACCTATTGAAAAGATATTGCTATCCCTGCAATGATAAATCTATTTGTTCACAAGAAATGATGTTTTGTATTTTAATGGGCTTGGGTTTATGCAAGTTCAAAAAAGGTACTTCACCTATTATTTTGACAACAAAATTAGCTTCTGAAAATGCAAAAACTGAGCGGAAAGTGAAACTTTGACGATTTCAGAAAAGCAAAGGCGGAGCCTGATTATGTTACAAGTATAGGTATAAAATATTGATATATAACATATTTTATGTTTTATTTTCAAAACGCATTCATTCTTGACCTTGACGCTCACATTAAAAACTTCTTTTATTACAATTATCTTTGAAACAGAAAGTTAATTAGCCGATCGTTGTTAAAAAGGAATCTGGATCTCGATCAATGTATGGCTCTCTGCCTGTTTCAGACGCATATTGCCCTTCAAGAGTTCCACCCGATTATGAATATTCGGTGGAATAGCTCGTTTAGACTTGAGCTCCCGATACGAAAGTCGATGCCGATGCTGGATTATGACCAGGTTGCAAGCTATATAAATCAGGGGAGAAGCTTTGGATGTGTGAAATGATCTTTTTGAAACAATGAAGGCTACTCTATCGCATTCCTAGTATTGATGATTTTTAGTTGATTCTTTATTTTTCCAATCGCAGTTTTAAAGGTTTAAAGAATAGATAAACTACACCGATACCTATTATCATTGCAACAACATAGCCTATAAATGCGACTGTTTCAGCCTGTTGTTCTGTTCCGCTACGAACTGTTTCGATTAAAAAACCTGTATTCCTCTTGAAGCCAAATAGCCAATGTATTAGGTTCCAAGCAAAATGAAGTCCAGCCGATAGCGCGATATTCCCTGTTCTCAAAGTAGCAAAGCCAAATAGGATCGCTCCCAATCCTGATCCAATAAATGCATTTACGACAGAATAACCACCAAGGAGGTGTTCAATAATGAAAACCGCTGTAACAATAATCATTGCGATAACAGCACCAGTATTTGCCTTTAATTTCCAAAGCATATATGTCCTAAAGACAAGTTCTTCACGACAGGCAACAAAAAGAAATAATGGAATATATATGCCTAAAATATGTGGATTGAAGGTTTGCGACCGAATAAAGGATACTTCGCTAAAATTAATTACAATCAAGGTCATTATAAGTACCATAACCATACCTATAACAAATCCTGATGTAAAGTATATAAGACTCTTTCTATTATAACCTAGCCCATTTTTGGAAAGTGTACTTTTATCATTCCGAATGAACCAATAAACCAAGGCAAAAGTAAGGGTAGATGCAATGATTATAGAGAATAGATCTGATGACGGCAGCTGTTTTGTAATAGCAGATGAGCCAACAAAAATAAGCAATGTAAGCAGGTAAAAAATGATCACCTTTAAATAGCTAAATACTTTTCCCATTTTTCTATAAGCTCCTTTATATAAAGCTAATAGATTATTGGCAAAAATCATTGAGCTATTTTCAATTATCCCCAGGATCGTTGATAAAAACTATCCTGGGGATAGCTTGTTAACTATTTTTATGACTTTGTATCCATTATTTATTCAGCTTTGTCATAAGAAAATTGAATACCTGCAGTTCCACCAGTTTCTATAAAAAGATTCATAAAGCCATGGGCGGTATCTGCTCTCGCCCAATCTCGTTGTAATTCACAGAAAAGTTGTGCAACACTAACCGGCTGACCTCCGGCTTGTTCAATTCTGCGCAATGCGGCATCATGTGCTGCTACAGAAGTACCCCCGACAGCATCAACGACCGGATAAACTTCAAATCCCTCTTGTAGTGCATCCAAAGAAGGGAAGGAAAGGCAGGCTTCAGTCCATAAGGCAGTCATAATGAGTTTAGACCGATTTGTTTCTTTAACAGCCTTTAAAAATTCCACATCCTCCCAAGCATTTATTGTTGTTCGATCATAGGAAGGTATTCCTTTAAGCTCCTTCCGTAATTGGGGAATTGTTTCAAAGTTCAAACCCGTTTTCACATTGACAGTGGAGAGAATGATAGGCAGATTATAGAGCTTTGCCATCTTGGCCAATCCAACAATATTGTTGATAAGGAGTTGCCTATCCATGGAGGCAATCGAATTAACCTGTACTGGCTGATAATCAATAATGACTAGAGCCGCATTTTCTGGAGTGATCAGATGATCCTTCTTTTGATCACGAATTGGAAAACTTGCCATAACGTTGTTTTTTAATTTTTTGATAATCTCAATAGGCCACATTAGCGACCTATTTTTCTCACTGATAAAATTAGATAAGGTCGCGCTTTTAAAGAATAATCTAGATTAAGTAGTAAACTTAATGCACATTAAGTTTTTGAGAATGCTGATAAAAGTTCTTTACAGCTAATTTTTATATAGTGACAACTTCAAAAAAACAACCATAACCAACTGAATTTAAGACAAATTACAGCTAGTATTGTTTTATGACAGGTATCTTTTATGCGTCTATTTAAAACAATCATTAAACAGACAGACTTGTCTGTTTAATGATTGTTTTCTATTTTTGTTTTACAAAATTTAAAGAAATGGATAACCCGAAAGAGAGAGTTTTAAATACAGCCTCCTTATTATTCCATCAACAGGGATACAATAGCACAGGAATAAATCAGATCATAAGTGAGGCAAAGGTTGCCAAAGCTAGTTTTTATCAGCATTTTAAATCCAAAGATGATCTTTGCATCGCTTTTTTGACATCCAGACATACTTTTTGGTTTTCGGAGCTCCGTGCATATACACCGGACTCAGTCAGCCACAAACAATCCATATTGGCTGCATTTGATTTTATTATTTATATGAATAATAAAGAGAATTTTAGAGGTTGTAGTTTCCTAAATATTCTTTCTGAGCTCTCAAAAAATCAAAGTGCAATTCTTTCTGTCATACAGTCTCACAAAAATGATCTGAGAAAATTTTTCACAGAAATACTAGGAGAGGGCTTATTGGCTGCGCATATCTATCTATTATTTGAAAGCGCTATTATTGAAAGTCAGCTTTTTAGATCAAATGAACTTGTTCTGCAATCAAAAGAAATTGTTAATCATATTATTTAAAATTTATGGAACAGAAACATCCATTGCCACCTTTTACATTGGAAACGGCAAAACAAAAGATCCAAATGGCAGAAGATGCATGGAACTCCCAGAATCCTGAACGGGTGTCCATGGCTTATACGATAGACAGCGAATGGCGAAATAGGCATCTATTTATCAATGGGAGGGAAGAGATTGTTCAGTTTCTAACGACAAAATGGGCGAATGAACTGGATTATAAATTGAAAAAAGAGTATTGGTCTCATACCGAAAATAGAATTGCTGTCCGATTTGAGTATGAATATAGAAACAAAGATGGAAGATGGTTTAGAGCTTATGGAAATGAGAACTGGGAGTTTGATGAAAATGGTCTGATGAGCAAACGGTACGCGAGTATTAATGATTTAGAAATAGCAGAGGGGGATCGGCATTTGTAAAAGTGTTATTGTTTTCTGAAAGCGGAACCTATCATGTTCTGATATAAGTAAAGCCCGACATATAATATCGGGCTCTACTTGCACTTGATTATACAAATCATTTTTTATTTGCTAATCAAGATCTTCGATCGTCGCATCTGGCGCGTTTGATTTTACAGATTCAATACCGTTTTCCATTCCACTTGCACTTTCATACATTTCGCTTGTTCCTATAACTTGGCCGTTGGTTGCTTTCAAGTTGAAATAGTGCTTCCCATTTGTTGAAGTCTTTCTTTCAAATTTATCATTATCCTGGGCGTTTCTTTTTACAGATTCAATCCCATTTAAACAGTTCGCCTTTGTTTTATATCCTTCACTGTTCAAAATAACCTGACCATTTCCAGCTTTTAAATTAAACTGGAATTCGCCATCTTTTCTTGTTTTCACTACAAATTTTCCCATTTTTTCTATTATAAATTTTTATGTGATAAATGCGTTTTACGATCCTAATAAAGATAACGTAATAAATTGTTTTTATTGTGAAACAATGATTAAATTATTTGCGCTAAAACAGTAAGCTGTCAAAACAGTAGACAAAAGTTTACATGATAAAATCAAAAAAATGTGTATGTGTGCTTTATCAAATTTTTCCAGGAATAAAGAAGGGGAGTTTCTATGAAACAAAAAAGAGCAACTTTTTACAGCTGCTCTTTATTTTGCGGAAAGGGAGGGAACCGAACCAATAGGCCCCAAACCATTTAAACGCACTTTTTTGAGTACTTTTTAATTAGTGCCACGAATATGGATTTTTATCTTGAATTAAAGAACGATCATCCGAAATAACTTCAAGTGAAGTTAAGTATAATTTTTGATTTAATAAAAGAATAGGAACTAGTCTCAAAAAGTCTTCCTTTTAAATTCATATTTCCTACTTCGTAGCCCCAACCAATACTTATACAATTGAGGAAAGTAAAATATATTTTCATTTGGTTTAATGTTTTCGTGAATGATTCCATTAGAAATAAGAATAGATTTTAAATCGTCCACGGTCTTACTTTCAAGTGTAGTATAATTTTCATCAATTACAGATTGTAAAAAGTTATTAAGTTCTGTTTTAGTCAAGAATATTTGCTTGTATATAGCTCCTTTCTCTTTTAAATGATTAAAAATTATTGCCAAATCTTGATTAAAATCTTCTCTCGTTAGATCATAAAAATGTTGTTTAACAGCATTATCTCTATTTTCCCTGGATGCATAATGCTTATCCTTAATTACTGGTGGTATTGGATTTGACTGGTCTAATAATGCATTATCAATAGACCCGTTTATTAGATTGATAAATGGTCGTAAACTTATGGATTGCTGGTCAGCATTTGTTAGGTTAAAATAAAACCAATCATAGGCTTTGCCTAAGAACCGGCCATCTGCACCCTTAACTTCTTTACCGAAAAAAGTTGACATAAATGGCTCTATTTCATTTTTAAAGAGTTTTATTTGATTACTGTTATTTTTTAATGCATTTGCTGTTATTTTAAAAAAGTTCTTTTCATACTGATTAGTGTTTTCCATCAATTTGAACAGGGCCTTAGAAGATACTGGATCTGAAAATATTAATTTAAAAAAATATGAATAAACCTCTTCTCTCGACCATTCTATTTTTATAATATTGTTTTCTAATCGAGCAGTGTTTGTTCCTGTTAAACGATTATATAAATCTGTTCTGACAAATATTTTTGCAGAAATATTTTTATACCGACTAAAACTGTCCCACCAATAATCAATTAGAGGAGAAACTGTTTCCTGCCAGACAGTTGGTTTAATTAAATTATCTAATTGGTCATAAAGGACAAATAATGTTATATTACTATGAGTCAAATATAAGTCTAATTCTACAAGATCTTTTTCGATGATTAGCAATTTGGAATCATCCTCTATAATAGATTCAAATCGCAACTTTACTTCTAATGGAGTCGTGTAGGGCTTGATTAATTCACTTAATTCGGATTCGAAGGTATATCCAAGTCTTTCTTTGGCGTCAAGAAATATTGAATTCCAAGTATAAATCAACCAAAAGTTTTTGAAATAATGCCTAGGGTTTTCAATCTTGTTTATTTGAATTTGATCAAAATCAAAAGATTTTGGTTCACCAGTACCTTTTAAGGAAATTATATCTATAAACCTAAAATCTTCTTTAGTATCTTTTTTTGCAAGTCTTAATAGTTCTCTTTTTACAGTGGTCAATTTCGGATCTCTTAGGGCCTTATATAAATAGGTCTTTCCCGTACCCTTAAATCCCTGAATTAAAAATTTGTTTTTATCAAATATCTTACTCATTTGCTCCCTATAAAAGAAAGTTTTTGGATTGATGTCAGCTTCTTCTGCAAATAAAATTGCATTTCCATTACTTGCTCGTAATATGGATTTTAGGTTTTTTAATATTTGATTTTTAAGGGTTATTGCTCTCTGCGGCTCCTCTTGTTTGGGTGATATGAAAATTTTTGAAATTTTCCTTGAATCACTAATTGCAGTAAATATTGTTTTATAATCTTGTATGGTTTTAGCCTTTATAAGGTTTATATGGTTGTCAAAGTCAGTAAATGGTGAATTGATATTAGATACTCCCAATTTTTCTAAACCTATGTTACGACTTAATTTGAAAAAGGACGGAAGCTTAGTTTGATCCTTTGGAGAAATATTTCTGTATTTATTTTCCTGAATAAATTGAACATATTGGCCAACCTCATTTACAAACGTATTATGGAAATTCTCAGACTCCTTTTGATTTTTTGGTAAGATTGAATTAACTAAAATTAATTCTGTTTCATTTTTTAGCGAAGAATTAATTTCATAAAATTTGTCCAGTAAAAATCTTAATCCTGGTTTAGTTTGGTCGCTACTTCCAAAAAAACCAATAATTAAATCCGACAACTGTAACGCGGTGATTGCAAAAATATCATTAAATCCTGTTCTTGAATCTATCAATATGACATCTGGTTTAATTTCATTTTTTATTTGTTCGAAAAGGCTATTGAATCCTTCTAATAGATTAGCTTCTCCTAAATCAATTCTGGCTAAACCTTCAAGATATTGATCTCGATGAGTTGTAAAATTATCAGAATTTTTTACGGTACTATCACTTAAATTTCCGGCAGGTATAACAAATATGTTTTCTACTAAACTAGAAATTTTTGGATTATCGTGTGACGGAGAAATAACATAGTCAAACAAATTTGTTGATTTTTTAAAAGCATGATCAACAAGAAATTCAACTAAGCCATTTTTTTCTCCAAATTTTAAAATGTCGCTGTTTGCAAAATTGAAGAAATTTATATAGCCTGGCGCTTCTAAATCACAATCAATAATACACACCCTTTTTCCTTCATTTATGGCAAGGTCTAATGCATAAGATGTGAGAGTCGTGGTTCTTCCTACACCACCTTTATAAGAGTAAAAAGTAATAATAGGAATTTCGATTTTCTTTTCTATTTCATAATAAGGATTTGGTTGAGTTTCTAATAAAGAGTTAAACCGATATTTTATTCCAAAGTCAATGTTACGGTTTTTTTCTTTTGTACTTTTCAAGGGATAGTACATTTCCAAATCCTTTTCATTAGTACGTTTGAAGTTTATATTATAATCACTAAATCTTTCTTCAAGTTCGAAAAGATACTCATCGGATTTTGTAGCTAAATAAACGTCAACTTCCAAATTTAGTCTTATAAATATTCTATAATCTTCTATTTCAACACCTTTTTTTAGAGTCAATTCAGTGTCTAAATTTTCGGCCACTTCTAATATTTTTATCATCCTACTAATGCTATTAATCCGTTATGAAATTCTTTTGTTAATTCAACAAAACTAGTAACGCTTTGAATTGTTAATGCCACTTTATTGTATTTTGTTGTTGGTTGGTGGTATCTTATTTCAACATTCCAATGAGTAAATAATTGCTTTGCATCATTATTTATACCAACTGATCTGTCGAGCATAGGTAACCTAGAATTTGAATAAACCTTTTTGAGAATGTCCAAATTCCTAAGATAGTTATGCTGGTTTATGAAATAAGGATAAGTACCGCCATCTTCTCTTCTTTCATTTTGATAAAATGAAAGCCCACACTTTTTACTGAAGTTATGATCGACTTCTTTCACTGAAGATTTTTTCCAATTGTAATGTTTAAAAATGGAATAATTGACAATACATTCAATTGTGTATCCAGACAAATAATATACATTATGTAAAGATGCTTCAAGATATGGATTAACTATTATTTTGGACTTTTTTTCCTTTTGATGTTCAATTATAGAATCCAATATGGCTAAACTTGTTTGTAAATGTTTTTGTGAAGCTAATTTATAATCTTCGAAATGCATTTTAAAATATCAAATTAATTCCTTTCAAAATAATGAAATTATCATTATTTTAAAAATAATTTTCAATATTTGGAAATATCTGAAAATTGGATAAAACAGAATTGTTTCAATTTGCTTTTACTTTATTGAAATTTAAAGTTTCGATTACTTGGCTTAAAGATATCTTTAGCAATGATTAAGGTTGAAAAAGAGGAAAATTGTAAGAGTGGAATTGATCTTTGTTGAGACCTTGCATTTTATAGTTTGAAAACAGGAGGGATTTGAACTTCTTGATTTTTCAGTCTTTATTTACATAATATTGTGGATTAACTAAAACTGCCATTAATGTGGATATTCTTGGCAGTTGAATTTTTAGAAGAGGAGATATTCGGAACAACTGCCCTAGACCAATTATAACTGTTGACTGTGCTTAATACAATCGAATTTTTAATAGACATTAAAATCCTTCATTATCATCCTCCTGGTTAAAACCCAGGATTTCCCAATTCGGATATATAGTTTCACTTCCAATTATTTCATTTAACATGGAAATAGCCACCAGAGGATCCATATGACTGTGGTCAAATTCCCCATTTTCGTATTCTTGATGTAAACGGTCAAAGAAAAGCTCCTCAAATATACCCCAACCTACAAATGCTAATGCATCTGTGTTTTCAAATATTCTCGTTTTTAATCTATTCCAATCAGTATAATCTTCTGGGACAGGTTTACTGAATCCTTCTAAAAAACGTATCCCTTCATCGCAAATGGAATCAAGCAAATTGCCATGACCATTCGGATCGTGATCCATCAAAATTCTAAGCAATCTTTTTGTTATATCATTAAGTGCAATCTTCGAACTTTTTAAAAGACGTGGTAAGGCCTGAAACGATGAAAGTTGAACTATAGTAATTACATACGGCGCCAATCCAACTTCAAAGGCATGACGCCATAAAAAGGCAAATCCGTGAGTTTTTAATGAATTACCTTTCGCTGCCATTACGGCTAGGGCACATCTCATTTGATTCTCATTATCCTCCATTCTGAAGTAATCCGAACCTCCATATAGCATTTCATCATATAAGCACAAATGGTATCCTCCGAGCTCCTGTGCGTTGAACTTTATCTCTGGAGAAGAATCGGCAATTAAAGATGGTAAAATAATTTCAAGTTGGATTCCTGCCTGTGTATTAATCGGCTGAAGGCAGATCAGTTTTCTGTTCAGCCAAACGATGTCATTAAACAAATAATGACGAAGTAAAGTCGGCCAATGCGATGCAATAACCACATTAATTACATCGCCATCAGCAAGAAAAGGCAAATGAGTTTTTACTTCTGCTGCATAGGCACCAATTTCAGTCCCAACCTGTCTGGTTGGACCTTTTAGATTTTTAAGCTCAATAATAATTACACTCTGAGTAGTCGGTGCGAACACTAGAAAATCTGGCTTTAGTATCTCCTGATCACTTAATGAAATATCCCTGTTCTCTACAATTACTTCATTATTGTCAAATGAGCAAAGGCAAAACCTGAAGGTATCAATAACTTTGCGAAGACTGAAGCTCTGATTATTTGAAAGTGAGTGGTCAAAATCATTAAAATTTGCAACAAAATCAGCCAATGATTTTCCCTTTGCAAATTGTTCACTAATCCATCGCTGCATAGCACTCTCATTTTCGAATATCTTCATCTATTTTTGGTTTTGTTCCCATGACATCAAGGGCTAGAACAAATTATTGCGCAATTATTTCAATAGCTCCGTAATAAATTATTCGTTATTTTATTTGGCTGGGTGTGTTTCTTCTTCCTGGGACTTTAATAATAATCAATGATCGAAGAGTACCTTCATTATCACTGATAATATGCAGTTTGACTTGTTGTTCAAATGATTTAATACCATTAAGATTGGCCTTATTTAAATCTAATACGAGTAATATACCAGCTTTAACATTTGTATTTTGATATTCAAAACTTTGTCCGGAGTATTTGGAAATTAGATCATCAAATCCAGTTTTATTTATTTCACGCTTTACTTCCACAATAAATCTATGATCAATAAATTTAAAGACTACATCTGCTCGACCACCTGCGATATCCATTACTTCTATTTCTGTATTTCCGTTTGAGGGAATAGCTCCTATAAAAAGGCTATAATCTTTCTGCAATGCTTCTTCTTTAGGAAGGGGCGATTTGTTGAAAAGATACGATACGGAAGGGTTATTCTTTTTTGTCGAGTCCATTCGGGTCTCTAAGAATAATAGGGAATTGTAAAGTAGCGATTGAAAGTTAAATTTAACGTCATTATTGGGAAATATTTCGTGCTCAATCAAAGATTGCGATAAGCGTTCAAATTCTGCTTTCAAAATAAGAGAAGTTCCTCCAAGTTGATTGGTCCTATATTCCTTACTGAAAATTTCAAACTTGGTTTCGAATTTTTTAATGTCTGATTTGCTTGGGGTTACTGTATCATTTGATAAAGTAACCCCAAATTCATTTCCCAGGTTCTTGTATTCATTAATTGTAACATACAACGAATTCCCAATTTCCCATAGTGGATCACCTTGGTTTCTTATCAACCATTGATCTAATAAGAAAGAATATGTGTCATTTTCAATTAGCCTGGCTGAAATATAAGGTTCAATTAATAGATCGACCCCATTAGATTCCTTTTTGTAAAAAATTGTTCTATTACATTTATATAGCTGTAGCAAGAAATTCTCAATAACAACCTTAGGCTCAAACCAAGAAGTTTCAGATAGATAATCGGCACTAGATTTAAGCTTTGAAACAAGCGTTTTCCAATTTATTATTTCTGATTCTCTTAGAGATTGCCAAGTAAATGAATTATTATAGTGTTGCCATAAATTTGCGAATTGAAGTTTATTTTCTAATTCAGTTAAGCTTTCAATATTTATGCCCTTATAGTTTGACTCAAAAAAATCTAAAAATATTTCCAAGACCTTTTCAAAACAAATTGCATTGGGGTAAACGTTACTGTCAACATTATTAAAATGATTCTTAGCTATTTTAAGGTTATCTATTACAAGATTTTTTGAATCAGAATTTAGACCTTTATTAAGGTAAGCCATTCCAACTTCATAAAGAAGTTCATCATTAGATAATTCCTCAGTGAGTAATACTTCAAGTTTTTGAAGTAATTCCTCAACATTGAAATGGGAATATGCTAAACCAAGAATTTTATAATAGCAATCTTGAAAGAGATCTTCAAGGAAATTTTCCTCTTCCAGTAGATAGGCGATAAGGGAATGCTTTTTGGTAGCACTTGTCAGTGAAATAGAGAATGCAGATATTAAATATTGTGATCGAAAAAATCCGTTTCTTTTAGAATTTGAAAGAAGTGAAATTAATTCTTTAAAACATCCCTCTAAACGATTAGAATACCTGCATATACTTAGAGATATCTCTTTTAATACAAATTCATCCTCACATAAAAGAAGGCATTTATTTATGAAACTTGTAATGTCTTTTACAACTTCAGGGGAGGCTTCATTTATCTCATTTAGAACTACTTGTAATATTTCATCTAATATTTTTGACCTGAAAAAATTATCATCTTGCTCTAAAAGAGTATTTATACCTCCAATATGATTTAAAGAAATAGATTCCCCTTTTTCAAGAGCATCCACAACATTTACTTCAATGCTATTCATAATAATTATTTACCAAAGATACTCATCACCTTTTGCATATTTCCTTCTATTCTCTGGAATATGGGTAAGAATTGTTTCGTTTGCAGTAGAGGCAACTATAACCTGCAAATGAGGAATATCACTGCACATTTCTTTTATGCCAATAATCAAATTATTTAAATCCTCCTTATTTACTTCTTGAGCAGCAGGAGAATCGATTAATATAAATCCAGGATGTCTTCCTAATTTTCTTTTTTCTGCTATTGATATTAGAGCTACCGTAGCTAGCACTTTAAGTCGTAATTGTTCACCTTTAGATACCTTCGAGAACGTTGTGTCTCCTCCATCTTTAAAAATTTTAAGTGACGGCTGGCTATTTAAAACTATATTTTTATATTGATTTAGTCCAACTTTTGGACAATACTCAAGTATTTTTTTGTTGACGTCAATTAAAAGGTCCTCCTGTAAATTTTTAAATCTAAGTTCCGTTTCCTTAATAGCTTCCTTTAAAATTTCTTCTTCATCAACTTCAGTGGCCACGGCAATTGTTTTATTGTCTTCCAAATCTGTTGTTAGAATGTTTTCTGATGATTCATATTCTTTTTCTAGTATTTCTAGCCTTTCAATTTCGTTTTTGAGTGAAGCATAACTATTTGAAGAGATTTTTTCATCAGCTATTTTTTGTTTGTAGTTATCCAGTTCTAACTTTTTATCAGCTAAAAACTTTGAAACATCATTCAGTGCTTTCTCCCTGACTTTTAGCTGCTTTTTCCCTTCCTTAAAAGCAGTTTCTGAAGCATCCGCTGCTTTCCTTAATTCTTGGAAGTAGTCCTCTAAATCCTCACTTTCTAACATTGTTTTGTCACACACAGAACATTTATTTTCTTTCTTTTCTTTTTCTATTTGTTCTGGTGTTATCCTTTGTTCACAGTGTGGGCAGCATGTTGGATTTAATTGTTTAAAAATTTTTGTTGCAGCTTTATTTTCCTTAAAGTAATTAAGAGCCTGTTTGTCTTTTATATAGAGATTCTGAGTGTTATCAAAATCTAAGGTAAAATCTAAAAGTCTCCTTTCATATTCTTTCTGCCTACTATATAGGTCATTGAATTCATCTAATAACTCTTGAAGACGACTATTATTTGTTGTAGGTGCTTTTAATGTTCTTAATTCTTTTTGTTTGGCTTTTAACTCTTGTCGAATTTGCTTAAGTCGAATTGCTCGACTTTTAGAAATTGTGTCAACCTTTCGGTCCTCGACAGCTCCTTGGTTTTTAAGTTGAATTTGTACAGCTTTTAATGCAGCATGAGTGGGTATCCATGGTAACCCTAAATACATGTTTAAAATTCTATTTGGAAGACCTGATAAGGTTAAATCACCAAAAATCGCATGGTATGATGTTCCTATAAACATAGCTGAAGCAAGTGCTGGCCACCCATGGGAAATTTCGGAACCAACTTCTAATTCATCTGAATTCTGCCGAAATGATGACACTTTTTCTAAATCAAGAATATTCATCATAAAATCAGAAATCTTAATGGCCATATCTTCTTCCCCAGAAAACTCCTTATATGCGCTATATAATTTATCATCAAAAGATCTTTCAATTTGCCCAGAAACGAAATCCTCATCTTGATTAACTTTAATAATAAAATAATCATTATCAACTTTAAATTTTAATGAGGCCTCTCTTATCCAGCTTTTAACGCCAGGTTGCAAATTTTCTGAAGGCTTTCCTTTAATTAACCATTTTATAATCTCGATTGCAGTTGATTTCCCTCTTAAATTTTTATCAGTGAATAGTCCATATAATCCAGGTCCTAAATCATTAAAAACAAACTTGAAATCGTTTTCTAAATTTCCCTTTTTAGTTCCAGAAAATTCAATATCCAATAGTTGAATTCTTCTTGGATTTCCTATTGAAGGAGATTGGGTAACATTATATTTAGTTAGAAATTTTTGGATATCTTTTTTACTATATGATGTTTTTTCTGCAATAACGTCTAACCATGGTTTATTAGATACGTCGTTTGTTATATTATTCATTGATCAAATTTTTTAGTCTAGTTTCAACCTCATTCTTAATTGTCGGAATATTTGTACCAAGCAAAGTATTTGCATAAGCAACATGCTTATATTGCTTTTCCTTTAGTGCTCCACCACCTAAGTTTCCCGAAATATCTTTTACAATTTTTGATCTCTCATCATACCAGGTTAAGATTTTAAATTCCTTCAGAATTTTTTTTATAAGTTCTTCAGCACTTTCAGTGATATAATAATTGTAATTAACAATTTTTTCTTTTGTTTTTGTCCCTTTTTGAACGATAAGACCTTTTGACAAAAGAATGGATAGACTTTCGTTTAAATCGTCATATGCTCCAAAACGAAATCTAATCATTGGTATATTTCTCAGATCAGGTTCTTGTTCTTTAAATATGTTTATAGCAATTTCGAGAAATCGTTCTTCCTGAGTTTCTTCATACTTATTTAAGAGTTCATAGGCGAGAAAATCTGGATACCTAACCCAAAAGTCCATAGCGTGGAGTTTCGCTTTACCTTCAAATATGGAGACAAAATTTTCAGTACTTTTAATTAGTTTTTCACCTCCATTTACCAGGATAAATAACAATCTTATCGCATCTTGAAATACAGATGTATTTTTAACAGACATTAGATATAATAATTAGATTCTAAATATAGCTTTATTTCACTAATATGTACATTTTTCTAAATAATTAAAAGTAAAGTCTAAATTATTTTCAAATTCTCAGATATTTGGCCATGAAATTTATTATAAACAATTCTTTTTTCTTTATTCAGAATAGCACAACTTGTTATAAATGTAAAGCAAATACTCCGGTGATTTCATTGGGTGTAGAGTCTTACGATATCCAAAAGGAAAAAATTGAGTCGAAGGGTGATCTGTTCTTTTTTAGTAAGTTAACCTCAATGGATGAAACTTTAAG
>PJTS01000481.1_pt1 | contig 24277 bp, 25 predicted proteins | sample 1512251 | NCBI WGS metagenome assembly PJTS01 (sample SAMN08177686, study PRJNA422409) | Soil metagenome, whole genome shotgun sequencing project. | isolation source: Soil (2) enriched on wood chips: alkali lignin treatment | place: USA: Madison | collected 2015-01-15 | reverse complement strand
TGATGATGAACAAGATTATATTGTTGTTCATTTTAACAGCTGGTTGAATATATCTGCGCGTTCAATAATACATGATTTCTTCAATACAATCGAAGAAAAGGTTGCGCCATACGGCCTTGATATTTCGAATGATATCAAAAAATATGGCAATAAGGTACTTTCTGTCTATAAATCAACGGTTGCTGAATCTATTTTGAATGGTCTGAATATATTGAATGATAGTAGCCTTTCCAACGATTATTCGGAGTTAAATGTTAAATTAAATGTACTAAATAAACGGCTACTTGTTTTTTTTGATGACTTAGATCGCCTTCAGCCGAATGAAGTTTTTGAAGCGTTAAAGCTTATTCGAAATACAGCATCCTTTGATATTTGTAATTATATTGTCGGTTATGACCGAAAATATATTAACGATGCACTTCAAAAATGTGGTATTCCGAATGCTGAAAAATACTGTGAAAAAATCTTTTTAAAAGAATTTCCGCTGTTGCCGATCACCGAGACACAGATACTAGGTTTTCTTTGTAAAGCGTTTATTGCAAGCCTTCCTAATTCGGAAGTCGCAATAAGCATTTTTTTTAAGCAAATAAATGACAATTTCAGACGTAAAAAGAAAAATCCCTTTGTTTCCCTGCGTAATTTAAGGGATGCAAAACGTTTTGTTAATGAAGTTATAATTAGTATTCAGGAAATTGAAAATGAGGTGGAAGTCTCAGAATTCATACTTGTTAAACTTCTTAAGTTCTCCTATTATGATGTTTATCGCCTCTTATACGATAGAGAGAAATTTATTGATGCATCCAATGTTGATTATAAAGTTAGGAGAGATGATCGCCCTGGCAAGCTGAAACTACGGCCAGTTCAGGGGAAAGTTCTTTTATCGTCAAAATTCAGTGGATCACTTTTAGAAAAAAAGATTATAGAACTTGGATTATATGTTGCATCATTGGATGATATAGACACCATTGTAACCAAAATATTTAATGTAGGTATGTTGAGGGATGACTTTAGTATGGTGTCCCTTTGTTACGGTATGAATTATTATAAATATTTCATAGATGAAATTGATCCGGAATTATTTACAAAAAGTGAGTTTGATGCATTCATCAAGGCAAATTCAGAGCTCAAGATGAATATTGTTGATAACGCATTTTCAAGTAAAAAACTCGAAGGTCTCGTCCACTATATTTATCGGTTTAGATATGCTGATGAACTCATTTCACAAGACCATTACAAAAGCTTTGTGCATATACTTTTTTACATCGCAAGGTTACCTATTGGAAATTCGAGGTCTGATTATTTCGGAATCAATAAAGAGTTTTTTTATGATGTTCTAACGAATAATCACTGCATCGAGACTTTGTTTTCAGATAAATATGAATTTGATTCTTTTGTGCTGGATAAATTCGGGAATAATCTTTATCCTCCAATGAAACCATCTGAGTTTGAGCCAGACTTCTTACGACATCATTATGAAAAAAGGAATGTACCGAACCTTCCTTATTCCCGTATTGAATACGAAGAGTATCTTGAACGATTTATGAATTTAAAGATGGAGCTAGTGAACAGAGTGGATAATGAATTTTGGTATTGTTATAAGTTGTGTTTTACAAAAACATTTACTCTCTCTACATTAGGAAGTACTTTTAGAGGGCCAAAAGTGCTTAAAAAAAACAAGGAGAAATTTGTTTATGAACTTCTTCCAAAATTCTTAGATGAATTTTTGGTCGATTCGATACATGTTAAGTTTGAAGAGGAAACAGAATCTAAATACTACAATTTTTCTAAGTCCAATGAGATGATCTTGCTTTTTGAAGGTTACGATAATTTTAAAACGTACCTGAATTCATTTGAAACGAATGAGAGACTTTCTAAATTTCGTTCGGAATTTCTTAATGAATTTATAGAGTTTTATGAGCAAAATACAGTTGCTTCGCGAGGAATTGAATTTGATTTTCAATATATTCCTATGCGAGATAAGTTCGATAATTCTGAAGTATAAATTGGAAAAAGGTAGATTTGATAATCTAAATTAATCTTATGAATATAAAATTCTTAATATATGGACAATATAATTTATCACGGAACAAGTAAAGAAAAAGCTCCTGACATTGTTAAAAGTGTGGATCTGAACCTCGGCAGGGGAGAGTTAGGACGGGGCTTTTATACTGGCACTTCAATAGCAATGGCCAAAGTATGGGCAACTCATAGATTTCCTAAAAGTTATGCGGTGGTGAAATTTGAAATAAGTGAACAAAAGTTTTTACTTTTAGATGGACATTTAATTCGGACAAAAACGAGGGTAAAGAAAATTTGGGACGATTTAAGGGAAAAAAATATAACTGATACTTATCTCTTTGGCAAAGATTATGTAATGGCCCCATTCGCAACAAGCGACATAGGGCATCAAATAAAATTTGAGAGCCAGAAAGCAGCAAATGAACTTAATGATTCAAAAAAAACAATTTATTAAATGAGAGTTCTTACAATATCTCCAACTATCAGAACAGGATTAATTGATATACTTGAAGCTGATGAAAATGCTGCACAAATAGTTTATTTTTGCATTCCAATTGATAAATATGAAGCTGAAAATATCAAAACAGTATCAGATTTCGGTTCTAGGTTCGCAAATGGAATTGTAACCAAGATTAAAATTAACGGCGAAGAACAAATAGTTAAACTAAATTACGGCGAAAGGTATTTGCTCAACAATGAGAATAGGAGTGTCCCTTTTTTTTATATGGTAATTGATGGAGTAGAAGTTGGTTTTGATTTGTCTATTCTAAACTTTGAGTCAGACCCGAAAAGTAAAACTGGGATATCCGATTATTTTTTAAATATTCAATTTTTTTATGCTGGAAATTTACGTAATGAATCATTAGGCGATAAGAAACTTGTGATTTTGGAAGCTAATTGGAAAACCCTGGATAAAATTTTTTTATATAATAATGTGCTAATGGTAGATTGGGAATTTTAAATTAATAAGATATATTAAAATTTTAGTTTTGCTTTTCTAAAAAATTGGACTATTTGGAAGTACCAAGACAAATTAAGGATTGTCTTGGTACTACATACTGTTAAAAAACAGATAACTAATATGAAGCAATATTTATAGTCTATCCTGTAAAGTTTGCAAATAAGAAATGTTTTGGATATAGCTAGTTAGGGTGAGATTACACTAATGGTGAGCTATCCTACATAAATCTTTTTGAGGAGGCTTGTTAGCAATTCAATTTTCCATTCTAAAATAACATGATAGAAGTTTTCGAAGCAATCCTAATAGATTGCCTGTTCGAGTGATTTTATTTCATCTCGGATTTGATCTTTGGGCATAGCACTATAATACTTCCAAATTTAATCAATGTTATTGAGCCGAAACCTCATAGTATTTCGGATTTTTTTATTCACTAAAACTCCTACATCTATCTTTGAATGTTGTGTAGATTCTATTTTGACATTGTCGTGTTGTATTTCGATAACTGATAGTTCGACATAATTTGGAAAAGTATCTCTCGAAAATGCTATAATTTTTGTCTTTGAATCTAAATTTTGGCTGTTTGTGTTAAAGCATAAAATGCTATTGTTGTAAATGTTTATTGGTTCAATTTCATTAAGGTTATCATATATATGTTCATAGTATTTATCTTTAATTAGTGCACATAACGAACTACAAAATATTTTAATAAAATCAATATAATCGAACAAAATTGATTTATTTAAAAGCTGGATATTTCTAACTCCGTGCGCAATGTTATTTCTTATATTACATATTTCTTCTATTATTTGAAATACTATAGTGTCTTTTTTTTGTGAGTAATCTGAAATGGTTTTATCCAGGTAATCTTTCAGTGGAGGGTATTTTTTTATTAAACTCGTACAATTATTTATTCCTATTTCTGAAAAATATGAGCTTATGGTGCCAATTCTAAAATTTGCACTATGATTTTTAAAAGCTTCAATATTCAGCGAGGAACAATTTTCATTAAAATTTTTGTGTAAAATTTCTATTATCAATTCTTTTTTAATGTTTTTATTTTTCTGAAAATCAATCTGTTTTAAAATTTCAAGACATTTACTTAAATTATTGGTTTGAATTTCTTTTGGTAATTTATCAAAATTTGAAATTTTAGAAGAAAGTAATTGTAAATATTTTGTTAATAACTGTTCTATGAAATGTTCGTATGCTCCGTAAGCAGAAATGATATGTGAATTAAAGTCAAATTGCTTTATTTTTGAAACAGAAATTAAATCAAAAACTGAAAATTGTTTTGATTTTTCGATTTTAGATTGTGTTTTATAACTATCACTTTGAAAATTAATGTAAGTTTTTAGATCATCCAATTCAATTATAAGACCTTCCAATATTTTATCCATCAATAAATGATTTTATATAATTATCAAGGACTGTAATTCTTTCCAAAACTTTTGTTTTGTTAGTATCTCTTCCTTTAAATGTTTCGTAATGCTTTTTATGGAATACTTCTAACCCATTTTGAATTTCTTTTTTATTTTTTAATATTGTATCTTTTTTATCCAAATTGTTCGTTAGTACCTGCATCAATGGGTCATATAAAATTTTTGTAGGTCTTTCGTAATGAAACCATTTATCTTCTCTATTTCGATGTAACCAAAATGCTTTTTTATCGAATAAATCAAAAGCAAACTTGATCGTTTCATTGAATATAGTCTCGAGGGAAGATAGAACATTTTCATCAAAAACTTCATTCCCCTTTTTTAAAAATTCATCTAAAAAATCCTCCATTATATTTCCCTGCCATTGATCTATTTGTCTATAAGCAAAAAATCGTAGAACTAATTCCGCATCTGACATATCTTTATAGTATTTATCGTCAATTACTTCTTGCCTAGGTTCTCCGGATTTTTTTTCCTTTTCATCTGGTGTTGGAATATCCCATAAAGTGCAAAAGCTTTCATTTCTTGCAAGCTTTATAGTAAGATTATTTAATTTTCCAGGGGATAAGGCATTTCTTACTTCTTGAGGTTTTAACTTCTCACCTCCACTATTTATTCGCTCAAATACTAATTGCTTCAGCCTATTTGCTTCACTCTCTGTTTTTGCAGTTTCTTGAAGTAAAATGATAGAAGAAATATATCTCCTATCAATACCTTTCTTAATTTGTTCTGGTAATTCTGAATATTTTAATCCATTTAGCTCTCTCCATTCTGTTAATTCTTGCAAAACAAATTTATCCTGATAAAAGTGGGATATTGCTGTTAGTCGTTGTAGTCCATCCATAACTTCATAAACAGAGTATTCTTTTTCATAAAGAAAAATAGGAGGTATCGGAACGTTCATAATAAATGATTCAATTAATTTTGATTTTCTAGAATTATCCCAACGATGTCTCCTTTGAAATTCTGGATTCAATATATAGTCATCACTCTGAACGAGAGTCACAATAGTATTTAATGGATAACGAGCTTGCTCAGTAACAATACGAACTTCTCCTTTTCTATATTTATCATTGATTTGTTCTGAATTAGTTTCCTGAACTTTTTTTTCTATGTTTTTGGAAAGCTCTAACTTTTCATTTTCTAATAGAGTTGTCATAATGAAATTTATAGGGAATATTATTTGTAATTATTTTAGCTGCAATATACAATATTCTTAATAAAAAAGATACATTTCGTTAACAGATATAACAATTAATCTTAAGGTTCAAAAAACGGTGGTAGTCTTGGATATTCCGACTTATTTATAAATGGAAAAACAGGTAAGGATACCATTTATTTACAGTGACAAAATAACAAGAAGGTCGATGTCTACGTATATTCGAACTATCTTTTTTAAAATGGTTTTATGGCTTGTTTCAAAATATATTTAAATAACTGCCATGATTCTGCCATAATAAATTTCCTATGGCTTTTAGAAATTTTGAGTTTCTAACGTATTGTACAAACTCGTTAAAACCAAAATATTAGAATCTTTATCCAGTTTAGATCATCTATTCATCTATTCGAACAGTCTGAGTTATCCTTTTTTAAGCCTAAATAACATTCCGGAAGCAATAGAGATAAAGCTGTAAGATAACAAAGGTCCTAAACTTATAGTTTTCGATAAGAGATAGCATGTAGAACAAATACCAATAACTGTAAGTGATATTAGAATCGCTCTTACCCATTTTACACTAATTTCATAACGATTCAATAGATAGGATGCTAATATATATACTAGTAATGTAGGAAGAGACAATACTATTCCGCCTATCAATATCCACGGGAAAACCCAAATATCATTGAATACTTCTTGGCCCTCAAACCCTCCACAAATTGAAAGGATGATTGGAGCTATCAATATTGTGGTTCCCCAGTGCTTTAATATATACGACCAATTCATCTAATAACTTCCCTTACTCGGTATAACATGCCTTACACCACCTCTAGGGTTCTCCATGTCGCCGATATAACGTGGAATTAAGTGACAATGAAAATGAAACACCGTTTGTCCTGCAGATTCGCCACAATTCATGCCGATGTTGTAGCCATCAGGAGTAAATTCTGATTCAACGAGAGATCGAGCTAAACCAATCGCATTATCTAGGTCAGCTTTCTCATCAGGAGTTAGATCAAAATAATCAGTACGAAGTGCCTTACTTATAATTAAGGTATGACCTGGACTCACTGGAAAGCCGTCTTGGATCAGGAAGAAATGATGGGTTTCTCCGATTTGTTTGTCTGTTGGTAGTTCTAAAAAGTTTTTAATGCTGCTCATGGCTAAAAATTTCCATGCAATTCAATCCAAGGCTGCCATTCATGGACCGAGTGGGAGAGCGCTAAGTTGTATTGCGACTGTAGAAAGATACGTCTTTTTTCTTTTGTTTTTCCTGTTTGATTAATGATAGTTTCCGCTAATGGGTGCTTGCTCTCAATATAGAATTCATTTCGATTATACAGCCGTTCTAGATAACGACGATGCGGTACCCTTGCACTTTTATCACCATTGATCTTTGGATCGGCTAACACCAGATTCCAAACGCCGTTAATATTTGCTTCCTCCGCTGTATGTGCTCGCTTATTAAGATGGGGGAGGAAATGGTCTACTTCACATATATTCTCCGATCCTTTATTGACAAAGATATCTTGATAGGAGTAGAAGCATCTGCCTTTTTGATAACCATTTAAGGCATCCCTAACCGAAGTGATATCAATCCTTCGCATCATAGAATCTATAAATAATTCCTGCTTTAAAGAGTCGTGTTTTACTTCCAGCAAGTTCGGATTGATCTGCAAGTTCCAAGCTGTTTCGACTAGGTTCCATCGGGCGTCAACCTCTTGTTCTAAATTAATGAATTGAAGTGTCTCTTGTAGTTTGAAGATGTTGTCCGTTAGAATGATTTCCTTCTTGCCATCACCGTAATTCTTTTGATAAAATGGATCTTTGATAATATCTCCATTCACATTTTGAAAGGCATCAATAACATTGACAAATCCAAGTTTTACAGCAGATTGGATTAACTGATCCTCGGCGATCTTACCAGCAACAAAATCACGACAGGCATTTAAAAACTTGCTCGATGATGAATTGCCCTGTTTGTCACTTTTCCTTAAGTGTTCAACAATGTTTCGGGCAAAGGGTACCGCTAGTTCTTCAAGGGATAGGGAAGACCTGTCAGGGGATAACAGTTCTATTATTGCCTTTGCAAATGCAAACTTATAGGTAGCTGAGTTTTTGCCAAACAAAATAATGGCTCGCCATTGGGATTCAAGGCTGGGATCGTTTATCTGAAATGTTGTAGACATATTTTTCCGTCAAGCTATTATTTCATCATTTTTATAATACTTCAGCTTCACCAATAAGTTTAGGCCCTTCATGTAGCCACCATTTACGGCCTTTTGTCAAATATTGATCTAGCTCTTTTACAAGGAGAAAGCGAACTGTAGCAATCCTTTCTTCACCAGGCATTAGATCCTCGCCCTCAAAATTTATGTCACCTATATAAGTCCGCTGTAATTTACCTTCTGACGTATATTCAAACACGTGATTGGGTCGATAACCTGAGATGATACCTGTTTTTCGGCCGCCTTGCTCAGTAGGTGTTAGCTTTATTCTTGCCTTGACTATAAACAATCCATTTTCATTTCCAAGTTCTTTTATGCTGGCAAAGGTGTATTTGTCATATGCCATTACGTCGAACACTTTTGATACGCCGGTATCCAACCATCGTTTGTAGATAAGTTTGCCATTCATGAATAGGTAGAGTTCATTTTCTGAAAAATCTTTAAATATCATTTTGTGCTTTCTATATCCAGTATTATTCCTAAAACTCCTTACTATTTCTAACTTTTAAATTTTTCAATCAGTTCCTTCGCAATTGGAATATCTGCGGGAGCAAGCTTCCAAATTAAGGCACGATGATCTTTGAAGATAATGCCACAAACAACTTTAATGATACTCATAGTATTAAACTGTATTATTTGTCTTCTCACGAAGAATTAAAGCTTCTTTACTAGGCTGCAAGTCAAGTTCCTTTGGAAGATTTAGTTTTATACCGTTATATATATTGTATTCTGAATTTTTCAGTGATGCGTCTACGGCTACAATTTTAGTCAAAGGATCTATTGATATCAATTGTAAATCAAAGAGTGTATGTAAATCAGCCCGAAGGAGTATCCCGTTTTGAACGTGATTTGTTTCTTTTCCTTTGTAGGGAAGGATATGAGCGGCTTCTAAAATAGGTTGAATTCCGCAGCCTGAAATAGCACATTGATAATTGTATGCCTTTAATAGATCCTTTCGAAATTTTGGTTGTCCTTGTCTAACATTAATTTCTCTAGCTATTTTTCTTCGCCCATCGTCGATGTTTTTCGGATCAAATGGAGCTGAAAACGAGTTACTAGTTACTAGATCTTTGACAGGCAGTTTTGAGCTATCTATTAAATTCAGCTTAAATAGAACGAGATTAAGGGAAGTCTCCAGATGATCAAATAATTCTTTGTCGTCGATAAGTTCGAAATAGAACTCCTTAGGATTGGCGAACGTATTATTGTATTTCGTGTTCTCTTTGCCGCCATCAACATCAATAATTGGTTCATCCTTATTATTTTTTTTCCTGACGATGACATCTAGTTCTTTGGGATGTGTTTTTGATTCGGCACATCCTGCGACAGCCCCTCTTCCGAATTTATCGAAACATATTACTACGTAGATACCATTTGAAACTTTCTGGTCTGGAGGTAAGATAGAGACGTGCAGTATGTTAGGAAAGTTAGAAGCCCCTTTTGAGTATTCAAATTTTAAATCGATACCCTTATAATTTCGAAATCTGTTTTCAAGCTTATCTCTTAGAGTGGCAAGATTGGCAAACACGGGCTTTACAAGTTCGGAATTTGTTGATATTGCTTCACCTTTGACCGGCGGATGGTTCTGCCTAAAAGAACAAAGTTCATTAAATTCTTTTTCAATCATTTTTCAGTTGTAATGTGTAATTATTGTATCGTAACAACATTTTACCTATTAAAAAAACTCAATTCATTAAGCTATATCTGTCAACCTAGTTATCTTACCGTCTGATGAAAATTCAAAGATCGACTTCCCATTCAAGTTTATTTCATCGCCTTTTTTCAATCCATTAGGGAAGTCCATTGCTGCAATAGCTCTGTAGTTGATTGTAATTTCGGTACAACTAGAGTTATGAGTTAATGATGCTATAGATTGTTTTCTTTCACTAAAGTAGGCTATGGCTTCGACACCCTGTCTTTTGAACTCCTCGATTCCTTGTAAGTGCATGGTTTGTTCGCCATTCATAATATTTTGGAAAATAACGTCTTGGGCGAAATCTGCTATCATATTTTCCACGTCCATACTATTATAAGCTCGCACGTACTGGAAAATCTTATTTGTTCTATCATTTAAAATGGCGGCATCGGGCAAGGAATTTTCAGCAATTTTTATTGACCCGTAAATTCTTTTAAAGGCTTCTAAAACATTCCCTCCTAATCCCTCGATAAAACTTATAAATTCAATTGCTTCGAGATCTTTTACGACACCACTAGCGAGTCGACTTATTTTGCCGTCAGACATTTTAATATCCTTTTCAACTTGTTTTTGTGATAAACAGTGTGTAAGTATAAACTTAACTTCTGGTGGTAAAAGATCAAATTCCTTTAGAAAATCTTCTTTGGGTCTATTAGGGAATATCTCATTTATAGCATTATTAAACTCTGTTTCCGGTAGGTATTTTAATGAGATTGCAGTCAGTAATATTTTGTAAAATTCTGAGGGTGTTGGTTTACTGTTATCCTTATTGCAAAGATCACTTATCCTTTGTCTTTTAAGTCCTGTAAGGTCAGCAATCTCTTTTTTGCTCGCATTTAGTTTGTCAAAATATTTTCCGAATAGTGTGCTCATTTGTTGAAATTTGTAATGACTTTTTTAAATTATTTTTGCGAAAGTCATTGCATTGATATATATTTGTATTAGTTAATAAATGCGACAACAAGAATGTTAATTCATTCTAAACGATGTCACTTACGCACGAAAGCCGTCAATTTTCCACGTAGGTCGACACGGGGTTCGCTTTCCATTGATTTTTGTATATTTGAATACAGCTCAATGGAGCGAGCTTCCTGTCAGTCTTTGTGGAACTAAGACCTTGGTCTTAGTGGCTCTTGACGGCGCCACGTGCAAAGCTTGGAAGTTCGCTCCATTGTTATTACAATAAATATTTCCAAGCTCCACCAGGTGCCATCGTTTTTAAATAACCAAAATGATTATGAAAAAACGATTCAAAAACCGCCAAAAACACCGTACTTACCTCAAGGAGGTTAGCATTCGGTTTTCTTATTCAATTCTAATAAGTAAGATTATTCCAGGGCCAGAATAATCGGTTAAAAATATAAAACCAAAATAGGGGATAGCGGCATCCACTTAATAGTTGGTGCCGAATAGGTATTCACTAGAAAGGCCCTTAGACTAGGTTTTCCCGATCTGTATTCGATACACTACCCTTTACTTTTGTGTAAGTTAAATAAAAGCTCTTTCGAGCCGTAAGACACCTTAAAAGTAGCGTTTTATTTTTAAATAACAAAATTAAAAACTATAATATTGTATTGTTATTCTATACTATTAGGTTCGGGTTTTTATTTCTTTCCGACTGGAAGCGCCATAATGACCCCTAAAGATGACTTATAACCAATTTTTGGGCGCTTTTCGGATTTGTTAATTTTTTATTAGTTGTATCAGCAGTGTTAAAAAAATACTGCTAATGATACCCCTTTTTAATTCGAAAAAATCGAAAAAGGGGAAGCTATGCTCTTTTTGCTAGATCGAGTGGGGCTCAAGTCATCTTTATGAACCTTAAAAATGAATCAAAAATATTCAAATGTGCTTGCCCTAGAGCTAGCCATATACCAAGTACACGATAGGGATTACGATCCCTCAGATAAGATCGCCGATTTTTGGAAAAAGTATGATATCCGTACCATCCAGAATACAATTTCTTTACTACTTAAGAAATCAGCAGACCGCTGGCCAAATGAAAATATATTGGAGCTCTGCCACAAGCAGGTATTCGGTTTCGATCTATTAGCAGTACTGATTGCTTATTTCCACGTGCATAAAGACTATGTGGACATGAGCAAATTAGATTTTTCAGATGCTGAAACAACAGGTTTTAGTCTGGATGAGCTGGAGATCACCAAGAGGATCCACGAGTTCTTTGGTAGGGTTGTAGACTAATCTTAATAATAAGCACATGACGAAACAATCAAAATCGTTAGCTGCCTTATTGGATAAGGTGGTTAATATTCCATGTATACAGATTACATTATTTGTAATCATGTTTTTATTGCTTTCTATGTTTAGTTTATCGGCTCAGACGCCCCGCAAGGACAGCGGGGCGGATGGGTTGTTGTCCATCAGCGGTACCATTGTATCAGTTGCCGACGGTAAGCAGATCCAAGCAGTTTCCATTCGTGTCGAAGGTGAAAAGGGTAGGGCCTCGTCTAATAAGGACGGCTCGTTTTCGTTGCTAGTTTCCAATCCCAAAGGAACAGTTTCGTTCTCCCATATGGGATTCAAGCGTTTAGAAACTTCCTATACTGCAGGAGTATCAATGTCTGTTAAACTGATACCACTGGAGAATCAATTGGAAGAGGTGGAGGTGGTTAGTACGGGTTACCAAAAGATCCCAAAGGAACGAGCGACGGGCAGCTTTGAGCTGCTGACAAATGAACAGATCAATGTCAGCAAATCCTCACATTTTATTAATAGGCTGGAAGGGCTATCGCCATCGCTACGTTTTGAAAAGCGGGTGCCTAATCTAAAGCCTGAGGAGCAGATCTATCAGCGGGGCAATTCAACCTTGCTCGGCGCCTGGAGCCCCCTGATCATTCTGGACAATTTTCCGTATGAAGGTGACCTCAGCAATATCAATCCAAATGACATCGAAAATATAACCATCCTTAAAGATGCTGCGGCGGCATCCATATGGGGTACACGCTCGGGCAATGGTGTCATTGTATTGACAACAAAGTCGGGCGCTAAGCTGGATCGCATGCAATTGGAGGCAAGCTCCAATATTCAGATAGGGCAGAAGCCGGATATCTATAAGCTTCCCTATATGTCGAGCAAAAGCTTTATCGAAGCTGAGGAGATGTTATTTAAAAATAATTACTACGATTGGATGCTGAACTATCCAGACTATACCATCTCACCGATCGTGAACTCGCTTAGTCAGCTTCGTGATGGTAAGATTGATAACGATGATTATAAAAAGCAGAAGCTTCAATTTGAACGGTATGATGTGCGCGATGATTATATGAAATATGTGTATCGCAATAGTGTGACGCAGCAGTACTATACGAGCTTGGCTTATGGGAGTAAAAAGTTTGACTTCAGAGGAAGCCTGGGTTATGATCGGTCTGCCGAAAATATCCAGAATAACAACACAGATCGTATCAGTGCCAAATTTGTTACTTCGATCCGTCCGACAGACCGTCTATCGCTGGATCTCAATATCGGATTTTCGGACAACGGACGCAAATCGCAGGGCAGTGACTCAAAGGTCACCTACGGCTCGCTTTATTCGGGTGCCGGTAAGACTTTTTATCCGTATCTAAGATTGGTGGACGATCAGGGGAAAGGGATTGATCTGGAGACAACCACTTTCCGTAAGGCGTACATCGATACCTTGGCAGGAGGGCGCTTGCTGCCCGCGCATTACAATATGCTCAATGAGCTCTATGCAAGTGAGAATATTGCCCGTGTCACAGATGCAACGCTGAGCATAGCGGCTGGTTATAAATTGTCTAATGCGATACAACTTAATGCTTCGTACCAGTTTCAACGCTCACTGAGCAAAACGACGAATAATGAATCGGCCAATTCCTATTTTGCACAGCACTATACCAACCTGTTTACAGAGTTTACGCCTACTACCCTAACTTACCATATACCGGTAGGGGATATTTATTCGCAACGTATTGGTGACCTTTTTTCCCATTACCTGCGGGGTAACGCCGTTTTTGATCAGCAGCTAGGGCCCGGTACGCTAAATATGTTGGCGGGGATGGAAGTGAAAAGTATGGATAACCGTATTGAAGGTTATAAGTTGTATGGGTACAATGCCGACCGGATCGAGTTCACGCCTGTAGACTTTAAATCTTCCTTTCCGCTGCTCAATGGACTGCAGGGACGGGATCAGATTATCAACGGTAATAAGCTGGAGGAATATAGGCAGCGCTTCTTTTCCATGTTTGTGAATGGTTCCTATACCTTAAATAACAAATATGTGCTATCGGGTAGTATGCGGCGTGATGCAGCCAATCTTTTTGGTGTCGCCACCAACAACAAATGGCAGCCGCTCTGGTCGATAGGGGCGGCATGGGAACTGACCAAGGAGAATTTTTTTACGAAGACTCTATTTTCATATCTAAAATTACGGGGTACGTATGGGGTAAATGGCAATGTGACCACGCAGATATCGGCTTATCCGACCATAGCCTACGATGGCGTGTTTCCGTATACAGGGTATACCAATGCTTATATGGTCAATCCGCCAAATCCGAACTACCGGGCCGAAAGGGTACGCATCGTCAATGCCGGCGCTGATTGGGCTATGGCAGGTAAACGACTGAATGGTACGATAGATTTTTTTGTAAAAGATGCAAAAGATCTGGTAGCACTCAGCAATATCGATCCGACAAAAGGTTTTTATACACAGGCGGTCAATATTGCCGATTTCAGAAATAAAGGGTTGGAAATCAATCTGTACAGCGTAAATATAAATGCTGAGGATTTTAAGTGGAGTTCAAATCTGTTATTTACGTATAGCAAAAGCGTGGTTACAAAATATAATTACAGACACGCGAATGTGGAGAGTTATATGTGGGCAACGACTGCGCCAAACCCTGTTGTCGGCAGGGACCTATATGGGTTATATGCCTTTAAGTTTGCCGGACTGGATCATGATACGGGTGCACCGCAGGGGTATTATCAGGGTGAAGTGTCCAAAGATTATGCGAAGATCATGTCGGTGGGCATTGACGATGTGGCTTACCTAGGATCAAGTGTACCGCTGTATAGTGGTTTCCTGGCGAATACCTTTTCCTGGAAATCATGGTCACTTAGGGCAAACCTACAATACAAATTCAAATACTTTTACCGGAGACAGAGTATCAATTACAATGGACTAGCACAGTTCTGGTGGATGAATGATGACTTTGATAGGCGCTGGAAGCAGCCGGGGGATGAATTGCATACCAATGTACCGGCAATGATCTACCCGATGAACAGCCAACGGGATCAGTTTTATCAGAATGCGGATATCTTGATTGAACCTGCTGATCATATCCGCCTGAAAGATATCAATCTGCAATATACTATGAATACGCAGCTTAAAGGGATAAAGTCTCTATCGGTCTATGTCAATGCCGATAATCTCAACCTGATGTTCTGGCGCAAGTCGGATTATAAAAATGACCCAGATTTTAACTTTTTGATTCCTACACCTCGCTTATATACCCTGGGCATGAAAGCTAGTTTTTAAATTGAAAAATCATGAAAAAAATACATTACTATTTACTGCTAGGCATCGCGTTGCTCTGCCTGCAGAGCTGCAACAAATTTTTGGAAACCAAACCGGATACCAAATTGGCCATTCCCGATAGCTTCGAAGACTGTCAGGCCTTACTGGATGGGTATGGTACGGTAAACATGAGCTATCCGTATGTTGGCGAACTCTGTACGAACGATTTCTCGCTGACCTCGGAATACTGGGCTGGCCTAGAGGTGTATGAAGACCGTATGCTCTATATCTGGGATGATCAGGTTACTCCACCGCAGTCGCAATGGGCCGGACCTTACCAGACAGTGTATATCGCAAATCAGGTGCTGTCCATCCTGGAAACTTTGCCCGAGGGGGCACGTCGCCAGCAGATGGAGGGGGCTGCCTACTTTTACCGTGCATATGCACTGTCTGCACTGGCAGAGCTGTTTGCCCCCATACCCTTAAAAGATGGTAGCAATGCGGGGGTAATGGCGCTGCCGTACCGTACCTCACCAAATATCGAGGAAAAGGTGGAGCGAGTACCCCTGGGGGAGTATTTTGCTCTGCTGTTGACGGATCTGGATAACGCTGGGGAATTACTTCCCCGCTCGGCTGGGCTTCCATCGCGGCCGAACAGCACGGCTGCGGCAGCGCTCTTATCGCGGATCTATCTGTATTTGCAGGATTATGAAAAGGCCCTGGCCTACGCCAACACCGCTCTTGATCAGCAAAATACCCTGATGGATTATAACACTTTACCCATGTATGAGGAAAGTCCGTTTAAGCAATTCAATCCCGAAGTGATTTTTCAGGCTATTTCGGCCGGGAGCTTTACGTTTTACTATACCATATGGAAAGCCTCGCCACAGCTTTATAACAGTTATGCGGATCATGATCTCCGAAAGCAGCTCTATTACATGGACAATGGGGACGATACTTTCTCCTTCAAGGGCAATTATGATGGTGAATTAAATCAGTCGTCTTTCAGTGGCCTTGCTGTCGACGAACTTATGCTGAACAAAGCTGAATGCCTGGTTCGTTTGAATCAGCTAGACAAGGCGAAGGAGACAATTAATCTCTTGGGGGTAAAGCGCTATAAAAAAGATGCGTATCAGCCTGTTGTCACAAACGATGCTGCGTTACTGCTTGAAATTATTTTGCAGGAGCGGAGGAAAGAATTGGTGATGCGGCAACGGCGCTGGGCGGATCTGAAACGGCTGAATCTGGATCCGGCCACGGCAGTCCCGCTGAAACGGACGATAGCGGGCAAGGAGTATCAGCTGCAGCCGGGCGCTAGCTTTTACACGATGCTGATCCCACGTGAAGTAATCAATAATTCATCTTTAACACAAACAATACGATAATGAAACAGCTATTTAAAATATTTATTCTTTTATTCCCGGTGTCGCTTTTTGGTCAAAGCAATAAAAACCTGAAGGTACCCGCAGGTATAGCAATAGGCATGGATGCACCCAAAGAATTGCTTGGTAAGACTGTCGACGGTAAGGTCATACCGCCCATTGGTGACTTACCGCAAGATCTGGTCATCCTGGATTTTATGAATACAGCCTGTACCAGCTGTATTGCTGCACTGCCACGTTTAGGGCAATTGCAACAAGCAAACAATAATAAGCTTAAGATCATCTCGATATCCTACGAGAAAATAGATCGGGTAAAAGCTTTTAGAAAAAATAATGAACTGTTTCGCTCAAATAAACTTGATTTTATTGTGGAAGATTCTATATGGGCCAAATACTTTCCCCACCAGACGGTATCACATATGGTGTGGATCTACAAGGGTAACGTAATCGCCATCACCCATAGTGAATATGTAAGCCAGGAAATGGTGGATCAGGTGATCAGGAATGGTAAAATTAATTTGCCGATCAAAGATGATTTCCTGACTTTTGACTTTACACGTCCGCTGATAGGAAGCCAAGCAGGGAGGTATTCTTTTCTGACAGGATTTATCGAAGGGGCCAATAGCAACTTCGGGCACCAAGTGGATAGTGTAAATGGTACAGTTCGTGAATATATTGTTAATGGCGAGATTATAGCAGCTTATTTATACTGCTATGGAAAACTACAATCGCTCCCATTTATAAAAGATAGTCGTATCGTGGTGGAACGCTCAGATAAGCAGCGTTTTGTCTTTGATAAAATTGAATCTAAATACCGCGAGAGTTGGAGGCGTAAATATGGGATGAGCTATGAAGCTAATTTTGAGATCGAGGCTGATCCCAAAGATAAAGCCAGAGCGATGATCGCAGATATGGAAATTAAAATGGGGGTCAAAACAACGCTGGAATCTCGATCTGTCGTATGCTGGGTGATCATGGATGATCCCGATGGCAAAAAGGCACAGCAGATAGCGGATGGGCAGACGATCGCTGACTTTGCTTTTATGCTCGACCTCAATGGAGATATTCCGCCAGTTATTAATGAATCTAATGACACCCGGGCTTACAACTTTAACGGAGCCTCGGGATTTAAAGATGTGCAAACTGAATTAAAGAAAAAAGGCTTTATATTGGTTCAGCAGGAGAGAAATATTCCTTGTTTAGTGATTAGATAATCAAAAAGGGCTACCGCGCTGGTAGCCCTCTCTTTTATAGACCCAGTCGGGCGGGTCTATGCTTTTAATTTGACGTTAGTCGTGCTGGTCCTGGTATTCAAAGCCTGTAGCATTTCGTCCTTTAATGCAGACGAGATCGTAGGGACACCTCCTGAATTGGGTGCTTCAATTGTACAGATTGAATTATTTCCTGAACAAGACGGCGTACCCAATGAGTAGCTTGCTGGATTGCCAGGAGCGTTTGGGTTGTTTAATTGAAATGTTGCCATGTTGCAAAATTTTAATAGTCAAATCGTGTTAATTATTCAGATACATCTGAGATTTATCCGGTTTCACAGATTCTGCTGGCGCTGACCGAAACACCTCACTAGGTCAGTCCTTTTTGAGTATTGCTATATCGTACCGCCACACGGGAATGTCGTAAACCTGCGTCCATGCCGGTCACGTACAGGGCCGGCACAGCAGCAGGTCATTGACCGCAGGAGGTTCATCTTTGAAGGACCAGAATACTTCAAGTGCAACAATTGTGATGGCCACTGCCGATATGGGGTTCTCAAATCCACGGCGAATGGTTTCTCATGTAAAGAATGCATCCTAGCTCGTCCTGTACGCTGTATATGCTCTTGCTTCATCATACTCTTTGTTTATAAATTCATCCAGTCCTAGGGGTATATATTTCATTAATCCTAAGATAGAGGCAAAAATGTCCTGTTTTTTGATTGAATACAGACTTTGATTTGGTCAAACCCATAATTAATCTCCAGCCTTGGGCGGCAATATCGATCTGATGTATTCACTCGGCGTCAGGCCGGTATGTCCCTTAAAGAAATGGCAGAAGCTGGACTGGTCACTAAAGCCACATCGGCTGGTGGTTATTTTGATCGATAGTTTTTGATCGAGACAATGTTTGGCTTTTTTCAATAGCTCCTGACTACTATACGCTTTGATCGGTAGCCCATAGCGCTCCTTGTGGAGATAATTTAAATACTGAGATTCAATAAATAGGCTTTCGGCAATATGGCTGATCAACACAGGTCCGTCAGTTTCGGCAATCTGGGTGCTGATCAGCTCCCGTGCCAGACGTACGATCAGATCGGGGTGGCGCAATAAGCCCTTTGCTCTGAGCATTTTGTCTTTGCTCAGATAAAGCAGCTCCTGGATTTTTTTTAGGATACATAATTTCGGGATCAGGGGCTTTTTAAGCAGTTCTGTGCTTAGCTCGCCGAGGATACGCCGGGTATGCTCCATGGCTTCAAAGTCGAGGCTTACCCGATATTGAGGTTGCTGCTGCCTATTGGCTCCCACAATCTCATCCAGATAATCAAAGCCCGACAATCCATTCAGGTCAAGTAGCTCCAGGGGTAATGTAAAACCTTGGAGATGATACTTGCCGGGCTCAAAATGCAAGGTAATAATCGTAATGGGGGCATAGAAAAATGCCCCATGAAAAGGACGGAGGTGAAACTCTTCCTGAACCTGGGGCTGATGATAATGTACGGGCTGCCGCCCCTCCAAGTGATAAAGTAGGTGGGTCTGTGGGCTTAGGATCTCAAAACTGATATGGGTAGAGGCGCTGGCCTCGATGAGGTAACTGTAACTCTCGAGATTGCCTGTTTTTAAATATTCTTCATAAATACTGATCTGGTTATTGCTGAGCAGTCGCGTTCGGCTACCTGGTAGTCGTTGAATAAAGGATTTTGTGAGCGTACTCTTGCTCACAAAATCCATTTCTGCTTCTATCAACTTGAATGACTCGGATGGCATATAGCTGTTGATTTTGGAGAATTTCCATGTTTGTTTCGGAGAAACATGGACTAGCGGTATGCTGTATTCCGGTAAACAATGCGGATAGAAAAATAACCGGTCGGCAATAAGCTATTGGCGACCGGTGGGGTACTGGATGAATTGTATCGTGAAAGGATGATGTCCTTGGGTGTATCTTCCTCCTCATCGACTGAGCTGCTTTCTTTTTGGAAATCGACCGCTAGATCATTATTCCAGCTTTCGGCGATTCCGATGCTCAATTCGGTTTTGAGTGCGAGCGACATCGTATTCAGATATTGGATCTGGCTGGGGCGTAGCTCAAAATAATTCAGCATAAAGCCGACGAGGTCACTCATGACAAATTCGATAATAACAAGACGCTCGACATACGGGAGGGCCAATACTTTCTGTTGCAGATCGTTTACATCTGCTTGGTCAAATGTTCTTTTCATATGTATTCTGTTATGTAAAACCACAAATAAATCGGCTAAAACCACGGAAAACAAGTGTTTGGATCAGATATGACAGGATTCCGTATATTTTGACGGAATGTTTCAAAGAGCAATAAAGTGTTATTTAAAAGAAATTTTGTAAATTTGAGATAAGTATTTTTTTAAGACCTGATGTTGATGGACAGTCGATGATGAAATAGGATTCTGATAATCAACCTGAAAATGTCAGTTTATTTGTTTTAAAGCCAATTCCCTAACCAATTTGTAATCATTATGCGATTCGGTAAATTAAATAAAAGTAGAAGGTTGTTTTCGTATTTATTAAAAATTGCTTCTGGCCGGTGGGGCCGAATATTCTTTTATCCGCTTTATATTTTCCTTTGCTTTATCATTGCGTTGATCATAAATCTGGGTTCCGCTGGTAGCAAGCTGGTTGACCGTGTCCAAAACAAGCGCTTTATGTCTGTATGGATCGGTACGGTTTTGCTTCTGCTAGTCTACGCTTTGCTGATCAGCTATATGCATACAGCCTTGGTAGGTCGGCAGCGGTTCAGTAGGAATGCCAAGCTGAATTTTATAATTTATCTGCTCTGCTCATCCTGTGTTGTCCTCGCTATTCACGGGGTTGTACTGGAAGTATTGCTACCTGACAGGCCGGGATTAATCTTGCTTTCGCGATGGTATCTGACGACTGATTTTTGGTTTTTCTTTCCGATCGTGGCCGCGTATATATTGTTTGTGCATAGGTTTCCAAAATGGGTATTGCTGGACTGGCAATCTTTTGGCCAGGTGACGATTCATCTACCGGAGTCGAAACCTCAGCTCCATCGACATCCAGCGCCACTTTTACTAGAGATTGGAACCGGCGCTTGTGAAAATCAAGATGCCTGTGAGGATGCGACTGACCAGCTGGAAAAGAGCCCAAGGCAGCTCTCTTGGGATAATGTCCAGACGACAGAGATGGATCTCTCGTCTTTGACAAAAGCAGAATCCCAGGCTACGCTGCTCAGTCTATGGCAGCGCGATCGGGATCGCCTGGCACTGATGGTATACCTCTTGCGCAAATGGGAGGGTGAAGGGCTGATAGATAGTAATACGATAAAATGCCTGCACGCTGTGATCATCTATAAAGAACAGCGTACGGCGGATGTGTATATGCATGATGGCAAGTTCTGCCGAATAGATGTGACCACCAAAGAGCTGCAGGAAAATCCCTGGCTGGTAAAAATACGGGCGCGGGTGTATGTCAATATGTTGTACTTTCGGGTGCCTGTAAACCTGCCTAATAAGTTGGAACTCAATGCTGAGATAAAGAAGAAACTAGAACGGTGGTTGCCGGAGGACAAACTCAAAAGGTTGATCACGCCCTCTCGTGACCTCAGCAAAAACTTAAAAGATTTTTGGGGAATATTAAAATCGCTGGATGAAACAAAATTGGAGGAAGAGTTTAATCTGGCTTAAAATGGATGTATTGTTTAACGCTGTGGTGATGGGGCCCCTGTACAATGCCCATTGTGCGAAGCGGCTCGTTTCGGCGACCAGCATGTCTAATTGCATGGTTATGTTAAATTTAATGAATCGCATATGTGACCTTTTGGAGGTCATATCTTCTTTGCTGCAAGCAATCTTGAAGTATATAACAGAGGAAATGAATAAAGTTCCTGCGGGAACAGTGGAAATACCTGCCGAACTGGAACATATGCTTGATATCGCTCATGTACTCGATAAATTGGGTATCTCTGAATCAAAGTATTATCGGCTGGTCCGCGAGGGAAAGCTCAGGCCGAGGAAGCTTGGCAAACGGCATTATTACTACCCATCAGATCTGCATCAGCAGCTTGAAGAGAGTAGGCGGAAGGGGCGGATTTAACTTGTTTTCTAGGGGGAGCCATTCGGCTCCCTTTTTAGTATTGGGCATTTTTGCCAATGTTGGTTTATAAAATATATTTTTATTTTTTCAATCGCTGGGTTACGTGCTGGATTTACCGGCACATTCCTGCCGATATCCAGCTCGCCTTCGAGAGCGCTTCGGCTCTCGTTTGGCTCCGCTCCGGGGCAGCTTCGGCCCATGCTTGGGTCTCCTTCGGGTGGGCTTCGAGAGCGCTTCGGCTCGGCTTCGACTTCCAGCCGACCAGTACCCGAACAGCAGCCGAGGCGGAGCCGAACCTGTCCGCACCCTGAGTCGAGCAGGACCCGAAGGGCAGCCAATAATTACCCCAATAGTAGCCGGGCCACCGACCTCGTGTGGGATGGTAAATCGCAGGTCTTTCCTAATGCCAAATTCCCTGAATGGCTGCGCCAATCTCTTATCAAACTCTCAATCTATTGCTGTAATCTGACAGGCAATGACAGTGCTCACAATCATTTAAAATCAATCCCTGTACTTCTTCGTTTAAGGCCAAAAGTCCTCCTAATTTAGCTCTTGCTAGCAAAACAAAGACTGCTCATGACAGTCGTAATTATTTATAAATCAAACATGTATAATCATGGCAAGATTCTTAAAAGGTATACACGGGGCCTACTCTGGGAAAGTGGGTAGTGTAATAGGAAGCAGTTGGCGAGGAGTGGATTATGTCCGCTCACTCTCCAAGATCTCAAACAAAAAAGCAAGTGAAGGACAGATCGCCCAACGGGCTAAATTTGCAATGGCGGTAGCCTTTCTGTCGCCGATCATGGATCTGCTCAACCTGGGCTATTCGGACAAGTTGCAGGGAAAAGCAACGGGTTACAACAAGGCGCTGCAATATCTGATGAACAATGGTGGAGTGACGGGTACTTACCCAACGCTGGAAATCGATTATTCAAAGATCGTTATTGCCAAAGGCTCATTGTCCAATCTGATGGCGCCCGAATGGTCAGAACCTTTTCCGCAGGAGATAGCGCTGACATGGGCGCCGGAGCTCAACAAATACAACTCCTTTGCTGATGATTCGGTCATCCTGTTGATGTACAACAAGAATAAGAATTTCTTCAGTATTCTGGAGTCTTCGACAAGGGCGGCAGCAAATCTGAATTTCACGCTACCTGCAAGCTACTCAGGTGATGTGCTCGAAGGCTGGGTCTTTACAGGTCATCGTGATGGCGTCAAGACTTCACCGAGTTTCCACCTGGGCGAACTGACCATTAGCTAACATGGCTGTCCAACACACCCTGCTGCTCCAACGAAAGTATGGAGCACAGGGAACCAATGGAACCGTTAGCTATCAGGGGGAGCATATCTGCCATACGATTGAATTGCCAGATCTTAGCAACCTCCCCCGGATCAGCTGTATCCCTGTCGGTCGGTACAGGCTGGAAAAGCGGCGTTACCCCAAACATGGCGAACAGATCGGTATCCCCAATGTGCTGGGCCGTGAAGCGATACTGATCCATGCAGCGAACAATGCTATGAAGGAATTGCATGGCTGTATCGCACCCGTAACGATCTTAACAGGTGAAGGTACTGGTGATTACAGTGGTAAGGCCTTGGCAAAGCTCAAAGCGCTGGTGTATAGTCTGTGGGATATGGGGGATGAGGTGTATTTGAATATTCGATAAATGAAGGGCCTGAATAGATCATTGCATTCTTTGGTGTCATCTTTATAGTTATCTGGCTATATGAATCAAACTCGCTGCGCTCAGACAGTGATTCATATTTACGCCAGATCCCGTCAAAGCTTGACAGTCAGAACGCTATATTTTCTATTCTTGGCCCTTCATATTTATCGAAACTGGTTGTGGGGGATGGAATTGGAATGCTGGGCTTTCAATTCTTTGTCCTCTCATATTGTTCGAATAAAGAGTGGGATGATTGGATGACGGTCTACCGCTATATTCCTTGGTACAATTGCTTTTGCAAAATGGCTAAATGAATTCAAACTCACTTCGTTCAGACAAGAATTCATTTTTAACACCATTGTACTTCATCAATTTGCAGTCGGAATATAAGGCTTTGACCGTTCATCCAGTCTCTTTAAAAACTAATATGTATGAAAAAAATCTTAAACAAAATCGGGCAGGTGCTGCAGGTGGTCCTGCTGGCGCCTATCAAGCTGCCTGGTAGGGCAGTGAATATCTTAAAATATATTGCTGTGGGGATAGGCGTATTGGAAACAGTCCTGGAAAAAGAGAAGGACCCGTCGGAGGAAGTTTCTGACGATGCTGATCAAGGGGCGGGGTCAGTGCAGGGATCCTCACCCGAACAGCAGGCTGATCCGCCAGCGAAAGAGCCGAATGGTACGGATCAAAACGTAAGGACCAACGGGGCTGGGACCGGAGAAAGGAGTGAAGCCGATGAAATGGAATGATATCCGGATCTCAGCCATCGGAGGTACTATCTGTTCCATCTGGGCTAGTATTTCTTTGGGTGATATATTGCAAACAGTGCTGACTGCTGCGCTGGGTACGCTTGCCAGCTTTGCCACAAGCCGCATGATCGGTAGATGGAACAATAGGAGACGAAAATGATACTTGATGGTATTAACTGAGTAAAGCGC
>PJTS01000472.1_pt1 | contig 24650 bp, 32 predicted proteins | sample 1512251 | NCBI WGS metagenome assembly PJTS01 (sample SAMN08177686, study PRJNA422409) | Soil metagenome, whole genome shotgun sequencing project. | isolation source: Soil (2) enriched on wood chips: alkali lignin treatment | place: USA: Madison | collected 2015-01-15 | reverse complement strand
TAGCAGCCGTGCAGATCGCCTACGACCCAGATATTGCGCCAGTCAGCGCCGTTAATGCGTTGATAGATGCTCATGCTTTTACCTTTCCCTCTTTCAACCAGATAACCTGTGTGCGGGCCATGCCTTCCAGCGCGCACTCCTTTGCATAATTCGCATCGACCAGGCGGGTCCGGCGGTCTATTTCGTCGTGACAACTGCTGCATGCGATGGTGGCGATCAGGTCAGGCGGCTTAATGCCGGTTCCGCACAGTCCAGCCAAGCGGATGTGCGCCAGAACGGATGTTTCAGGATTGCCATTGCATACGCCGGGGATCCTCACCTGGCATTCGCGGCCGCGTGCTGCTTTGCGTAAATCAGCCATGCTCACCCCCAGACCTTTTGGCGGAACGTACGCGGCGTGGGCTCGAGGTACGTAACCTCCTGCCGCTCTACGCTGACGGTCCAGGTGAGGTAATCAGGATTGAGGCTGCGCTTAACGGCTACGCCGCGGCGCTGGTACTGCCGCTGAAGTTCATCGGCCTGCTCGGTTGTGCATTCGGTGTAGTGGAACCATGATCTCGCCATCTGGTCAGCCCCCGAAGCTCAGCAGCTGCGCAGCGGCATTCTCAGCCTCGCGCTGGTCCCTGAATGCCCTTGACAGGATCCAGCGCCACAGAACATCGAGCGCGGCTTTGTAGAGCTGCTGAAACTCGGTCTCGTCCATATTTGCGAAGGCGATGCTGCGGGGATGCTTCCGGAGTGTGCCGTCAGGCAGCTGGATGGCGTCGTAATGCCCGGATTCGATGGTTACCCAGGCGCGATACGCGTCGAAGGATTTGCAGGCGCTGATGCTGCCAGTGCGCTTATCGGCGATGCGTTCGAGGTACTGCTCAGCAGCATCCAGCAGCGCGGTTTCACTCCCGCCGAACGATGCCAGGTATTTGGCGTAGCCGGTCACCAGCTTGCGTTCGTTGGAGGAGATAGCGCCGCCGGTTGGCTCCCAATATTCGAAGCCGAGATTCAACAGAGCGAAGAATCGACGATGGAAGGCCGGATTACGGACCTGTTTGAAGTCGGCCACCAGCACGGCGCCGAGCTTGCATTTTGAATGCAGAAAGTCGCTGGTCTCCGGCGTGGCCGGGATCAGGATTCCTGAGGACTGCTTGATGAGTTGTAACTGCGCCATGGTGTTCTCCGTGGCGCATCAGGTCAACGGGTGTTCAGTCCGTTGATATCATAATATCAGAGGGTTGATTGACGTGGTAGCCGAGGCGGCGAAGAAAACGGGTTCCGGACGAAAGATTAAAAATCCCTTCATCCTCCAGCAGCGGGCGGCACGACACCATGCCATTCCTGGTGTAGACGAGACATCGGCTTTCAAACGGCATAGAACCAATAAGCTTGCCGTCTGAACGCCTGATAATGTCGTACCAGTCACCCTGCTCCTGCTTTTCTTTCACATCGACCTCCTCACTTTGCTATCACCAAATACCCTCTCCCGGCGGGGAGAACTCCACTCCACAGCGCCAAAATAACAAATGGCGCAAATTTCCTAATAGGTTAGCCGGAAGAAAAAATTCATTTTTTCCTGTAGCACTTAAACCATACAACAAAACACTGTATGTATAAACAGTAATTATCCATTTGGCTTAAGTATGCACGTGAACAGCATGTATACGCAAGTGCATTCATCTGATTGATTTGAGTAAATTTTTACGCTACTTCCGTGTAAAAACTGACGCTTATTTTTAACACTTCGTCAGGCCAGAAAGTACTGGGATAAATATCTGATTAGAAATCCCTCAATCCTGCCAAACCAGTAGCAGGCCTGCGCCTGAGGGTATATTGCGACGCTGACACTCCATGTCAGGTTGATAATTTGTTACCGCCCACGGTTAATATCTGATCAATTTCATTGCTCAATATCGTGGTATCGATCGGTATTATCGATCAGGAGAAGAAATGCCGCGGCTAAGTGGCATTCAGGGGATGCATCAAGCGGCCTCTTCTCTCCCACCACAGAGCTTCAGCAGGTTTGCCTTCGCCAACACCTTAGTGAACGGAGATAGCATGCATTGCCATATACTACTGATTTTGGGAAGATGAAGCTGAAAAGTTCGGTGGGTTCATGCAAATTAACGTGAGGATATCTTCATGGGTTTCTGGGGAAAAGGTAATAATCCATTTTTTAACCACGACTTCGATGCCGCGCAAAGGGATAGAGAAGCACACAGAGCAAGCGAGACTGCTCATAAAGAAAAGCTTGCTCACGAACTTGATTTACAGACTCAGCGTTTGGATGCGGATGCCGCGCTTTCGAAGCTGAAAAGACAAAAAAATGCAATGGAAGCCCAATATAAAGAAAAAAATAAGGTATATGAAGCACAAATAGTAGAAATGCGTAAGGCGTTCTACGATCTTGGTATTCGCTGCCAGATTTATGAGAAAACCATTAATGATTTTATCGCAAAGAATCCCGATATGGGTGAAGATATTCTAGACGATATGCAGACAGCCAGAGATTTTTGTACCCAACCTGAATACAAACAAAAATGGTGGGACTATCTTCATAAGGTAACTATTGAATTAGGTATGGAATATTTAAAATTCCCTTACGAAAAACGGGAAACAAAAAAATAATCTGATTACTAATATAATCCCCTCAGCATTGAGGGGATTATAGGTCAGGCTGCAATTTGTTTTGACTGACATAGCTCCGGCAAATTAGCACGCACCAGCGCTTCAGCGAACGGCGGCGGGACGGCGTTGCCGCAGCGGGCTACCTGCTTATCCTTCGCATAGTGGGTCCCTTTGTAGTCTTGGTCGATGATGTACCACTCCGGGAAACCCTGGGCGCGGTACAGTTCGGCAGGTTGCAACATGCGCATGCCGATATCAACAATGCGATACACCACGCCATCAACAGTCACCAGCCCGTCAGAATCTGACCCGCAATACTCCCGCAGGAACGCCAGCACCTGCGCAGCGCGCTGTTCGTCATAGCCTTCTGTCGCCAGGCTTGTCTCAATGCTCCCGACATGCAGGCCGCCCGCGGTTAATCCCGGCGCTGGCGCATCAACCACCAGTCCATCTAGGCAGGTAGAGACACCGCCACAACAACCCAATCACGTAGCCAGCCTGGTAAACTCGTTGTACACATAACTGCAAAGGAAGACTGGTTCCCGTTACTTTAAGTTCGCTTACTTCGGTGGGCTTTTTTTATCCCCTCTAGCGCATAATCTTGAATTATCGCCCGAAGCGTTTAACCTGAATCACCTTAGCGAGCACAATCATTGCTGATGACCACGGATTACCTTAAAGGTAGAATCAGAAAAAACCTAAAAGGACCCTGCCATGCTTGAATCACTTAAAGAATACTTCTCTTCTACTATCAATACCGCAGCTCAAAGGGTGACCAATCCGGTATTCGGTGCATTCTCGCTGTCATGGTGCGCATTCAACTGGAAGTCAATTTTCTACCTCATCCTCAGCGACTCCGGCATCATCGACAAAATCACCTACATCTCAGATAACAGCAACTGGAAAACAGTGGCTCTTTATCCGTGTATTTCTGTGGCGCTTCTTTGTGGCTGCTTACCATGGATTAACAACGTGATTTCTCTGTGGCAGTCCAAGCCGCTCGACAATAACGACTCCATAGAGAACCATCGCAAGGCTAAACGCATTCGTCGCGCTACGCGATTGCAGCGCCTCCAGGCGAAACACGATGTGACATACGATAAGTTCAAGACAGGCGCTGAAAAAGACATTCAGAGCATGAAGGAAAAGATCACAGAGTCACAAGCCAGGATGGGGGAATTAACCGCTGAGAAAGAGATGCTCATCCAGCAGCATGCAAAGATGCTTGAAAAAATTGAAGCCCTGCAAAAAGCAGCAGATACATTCAAAAACGAATCCGACAGCGCAAAACAAAGTCTCATTGAAAGACACGCTTATACCAGCGAACTTGAAATCAGATTGGCTGAACAGAACGAATTCATAGCAAACTTGAATGCGCAAAATATGCGACAACCTAAATTAATAACACCTACAGAACGAGATATGTATCAAACCAAGAAACGAGTTTAAAATATATTAAGCATACGGATCATACTTGGTCAGCGCCTTGCTCTGCTGGCCTGGTATGTGAACCCTCTTCGACACAAGGAAAGAGAAGGTCAGTAGCAACTCGCCACCCTTACCAAGCGAGCGGCCTAACCGGTCTTTGATGTCTTACTTAGGCTCAATGACGATCTTGCCGTCCCACCCTTACCTTGTACTCTGCTGCCGACAGGTCATCGGCAGTCTCCTAGACATTCAACGTCCCGCACAGTTTCAGCCAAGTCTTCACGCTATTGAACATTCCTCCGCGTTTATTCCGCATCTGCGGGTCAGTGGATGCGCCGCCGAACGACCCCAGCCGTAGCCAAAGTTGATTAAAACAACATCTGAGCGGCACCATCCTCAAAGTCGGTGAGACGCTGCGCTGCGGCTTCAAGTTCGTCCTGCAGCGCCAGCACTTGCTGAGTTAACCAGCGTTTTTTTCGTCGACGTTGGGTCGTCTGCTATCTCTTTCAGGCGGCCGGTGCCAGTATCACCGTCGTCAGCGCGGGATCCTTTGTGTTGATCATTGAACTGTTCCTATGCGAAGTAACGTATCATGAAGAGCCATCGCACCGACTTCTCGTTGGGCAGCATCATCGTAGCTAATACCGTTCGTCTCCATGATGCAGTCCCTGTCGAGATACTCGGTGCATTCATCCAGCGCTTTCCTGATAACTTGCAGTTGCATGGCCGCCAGCACATCCCGCTGCTTCGTCATCTCGCGCAGCGCCGCGGTAGTGCAGTCCAGCCGTTCGGCCAGGCGAGTGAACATCTTCGCCATATCTATGATCGGCGTGTCGCTGCTAATCGCCTTTGCAAACTGATGACCTACGGCCACCAGCTCTTTGTTGTTCAGTGAATCACTCATGCCCGTGCACTCCCGATAATTTTGTGGATCTGATAGCCCTGCCAGTGCTGGCGGCAAACGTCTGCAATGCTGGGTTTCTGGCGCGCTACCGGCATTGGCTTAATGCGAGTCTCCCCGCCCAGCTCCATGACGTAGACCGGGTGGCGGCGCTGGCCGATGTTCTTCACAGCACCAGCAGAAACGAGATGCTCGAGCAGGCGGCAGGCCTTTTTGCTGTCGCAGCCCAGCAGCCGGCGAACCTGACGTGGGGTAATTTCCCCGCCGTGCTGGATGGCGCGGATGATTGACCAGAGGTTGTTACTGGCCATCTGCAGCCCCCTTGCCACCCACGGCACGTAGGTTTGACACTTTCCCGCGGTAGCTCGCCCAATCGAAATTGACCCAGACGCCCGAGTCCATCCGCAGACGGTCGATGACCCGCGCGCCGAGAGTGGTCACCAGCTCTTCGTAATTCAGGTTGCTCAGGATGCCCACCGGTTTCATGGCGGAGAGCCGGCGGTCGATGACCTGGTTGATGATCACCTTCTCGCCGCTGGAACCACGCTGGATCCCGACTTCGTCCAGCACCAGTAGATCGACGTTGCACAGGTCATTCAGCAGTGACGATTCGGACTGGCCCTCGTCGTAGCATTCACGCACACGGAGCATCAGGTCAGGGATGGTTACCACCAGAACGGAGTGGCCAGCTGCCAGCAGGTAGTTACCGATAGCCGCCGCCAGGTGGTTCTTCCCAGTGCCGGGCGCGCCGCTGAAGACGAAGCTTGCGAATCCGCCGCCGCCAAAGTTTTGCGCGTAGCTCTTTGCCATGCTGTACGCCTGGCGCTGCTCCGGGCTCGACACCTGGTAGTTCGCGAACGAGCAGCTGCGGTGCAGAGCCTGGATGCCGGCACGACCAAAGATCTTCTCCGAGCGTGCACGCTGATTCTGCTTGTCGATCTCCTCAGAACGCTTGCGGCCCTCAGCTTCCTGCCATGCCTGCCACTCTTCGACGCTGTTAAATTTCGGCTGTACGCTGGCCGGAATGAACTTCTTCAGGCGCTCAAGCGCACTTCCAGTTCCGATGACGCTTTTCATTTTGCACCCCTGAAACCCGTTGGGATTTTCTTGTCTGGCTGGGATATGTGATTTACATCCCGGCCCGCATTGCGGCTGCTCAGTCCGAATTTTGGCTTGAACAATCCCTGATACCCGTTGGCGATACTGGCGTTGATTACGGCTACCGGATCGTGACCTTCGTCCAGGCATTGTTTCAGCAGGCTGAACGCCTTGGTGACAGTCAGCTCGGTTTTAATGGCTTTGCCAGACTGCTGGCGATAGGAGACCCACTCACTCCAGGACGACGCATCCAGCCATTCAGGAACCGGGATACTCAGCGGGTCAAACTTCACCTTCCCCCTTGGGGGATTAGAGGGGGTTAGATCTGTATTTATATTTGTCTTTGGAAGAATGTCTTTGGTGTTCCCTGTTTTCAGGGATACCTCTCCCTGTTTTTGGGGATGGTTATCCCTGTTTTCAGGGATGGTTGAGGGGGTAAAACTGCTATCCCTGTTTTCGGGGGTGGTTATCCCTTTTTTCAGGGATGATTCTCCCTGTTTTTGGGGATGGTTATTTCCGCTTTCGGGGAGGGTAATAACCCATGAGACAACTTCAGCAGCAGGGAAAGCCGCTGGACACTTCATGCAATTCGGCTTGGCGTAAGCCCATTTATCCAGGTTGGTGTTGATCCCTATGTATCTGGTTTGCCCAATCCGGCGCAGGATGATGATGTTCCGGTAAGCCAGGCTCAGCACAGCTTCAGAGACATGCTTCACCTTCAGCGTCGTTTTGTCTGCGATGAGGCTATTGGCGATCCGGTCTGATTTCTTCGACCAGCCATACGTCAGGCGAACGATAGCGTTCAGCACACGGAATTCACGTCCTGATAACTCGACGATACACAGGGCATCCTGAATCTGGTTGGCTAAACGCAAATAGCCGTTCTCCAGTTCAGCCATGCGGCTCTCCTGTTTTCCCTGCTGCGCGGGGAATTTGATAACTTCAGCGGTATTTGACATACTGATCTCCGCAATTACCTACCGTTTTTGCACCTGAAAGCCGTTGGTGTTCGCGCACCGCGGCTTTCGCCTTTTTAGAAACTGTCATCACATCACACCCGGAACCATCGCGGCCAGGCTCGCCAGAACTGGGCCGAGGGAATCAGTCGGCAGAAAGCGCAGTAAAGCTTCTGCGGCTTCCCGGACCTCTTTCTCCAGTCGCTGGATTGGCTGACCCAGTAACTTCGCCTGCTGCGCTTCGCCACACTCTTTGATGGCATCTGCGATCAGCTCTTCGTTCGTTTTGCCCATCACCAGGCCGAACTCTCGCGCTACTGCTTCGTTATCGCGAGCCATCACCGCCACGATCGCCGGAGTCAGCATCTCCAGGTACTTGTCATACTTCGGCCCGGTGTTATTAATCATCCGGAAGAAGTTAACTTTGGTGCCGTGCACCGAACCGGCCAGCAACAGGCCACGACCACCACTGGCAAACCACTCTTTCGCAACCAGCTGCGAGATGTAGTTTTGCGCATCGCCGGGCGTTGCCCTGTTCCAGGCTTTGACGGCCTCCCGGATGTTCGAGAGTCTGCACGATTTGCGCGGAAGCTCTTGATATTTCGATATCACCAGCCCTGGGGGCGGGTTGCTATCATGGTTATAAATTCGTGTTTGCATTGTCAGTGCTCCTACTTGGGTAAACCATCAGTGGGATTCGGGTAGAGATCAGGGCGCAATTCGTGGGGAGTTACGCCTGTAGCCTCGAACACTGGCAGCACTCGTTCGGCAGGAATGCCTTTGCGGCGCCAGAGCGAAACGGCCATTTTTGAAACGCCGATCAAAGCGCCAAGCGCGCTGGCTGAGCCAGATCGTAGAATTGCATTTTCAATACCAGTCATAGGACCTCCTTAAGTGAGCAAAGTAAAGCACCAATTTACCATTGAGTCAATACACGCCTGCCTACCAACTGGTAAAGCTATTGTTTACAATCCCTATATGAATAAAAAAGATCCTAACCAGAGCCTTATCTCCAGGCTGATTGAATTGAATGGTAAAGGCTTCTCAAAAACAGAGATGGCCAAGGTTGCCAATGTCAGCAAGCAAGCGGTGACCGGATGGTTCAGAACCGGTAAAATCAGTAAAGAATCAGCCCTGGCTGTTGCAGACGCAGCTGGCGTGTCGGTGCCCTGGCTACTCGGAGAGGATGTTGGCGAAAAAGACGGCCTTAAGCCTGACGAACAGCGCCTGCTGGAGCTTTACCGCCAGTTGCCGGAAGAAGAGCAACAGAACATGCTCCGCATCTTCGCGATCCGCCTGAAGGAACTGGACGAGCTGTATGAGAAGTACATGAAGGGGCGGATTAGGTCGCAAGGGGATTAAGGTGTTCTGGTCGGCGCATAGCTGGTAGTGGCCTGACGAGACGCTTGGGTGAAGGAGTGCTTTATGGAACTCCTGTTTGGTGGGTAGGAAGTTGCTTTAGCAACGTAAAGAGAACATAATTTAAGCTGTCAGTTCTCTTTGGGGGTTCATCATGCTCAAAAAATTATTTAAACAAGCCAAGCCCAGCGTGCCTAACGAGGTCGAGGATGAGCTTGTTCAACTTTTTGATGAGATAGATGAAAAGCAACGGGAAATTGCTGAAAAAAAAGAAAGAGCAAAAGAGGAATGGCAAAATGGAGCAAGAGCAACAAAGCACCGATTCACTATATGATTTTCTTTATGTCGATAATCAACGCGCATCTTCCCTTCTTGCTCAGATGCATGGCCCAGGTGTCGTAACCTCCATTAAGCATATAACGGCAGAAATTGATAAATCTATGTCCGACGCGGGGTTTGACTTAAGGATTGTCAAGGCCAAAACCGGCGTTGAAGAAACCATAAACCAAACTCAAGAAAAAAGTTTTGATGCATCCTGGACTCTCCCAATCAACCTTCTTGATAAACTTGATGAAAACGGGCTGATAAGAAAAGACCTCAATGGAGAGCGCCTAGGGAGCACTGTTTTGTGTAAGGGTAGAATGAGAATTTTTGACATCTCAGTTCTCCAAAAAAGCGTTCCATTTATCGCAAAGATGATGGAAATGGAACAGCCAAAGCTGCCGCCGAAAGCCAAAAAATCCAATTTTAATGTTGAAGAACAATTCATTGCCCCTGGTGTAACATTTGGAATGATGAAAGAGGTTTTAAATATCGTTCCAAACACTTTGCAGGTTGATTTCATTAACGAAGCTGGCCAAACAATTTGGATGACCATAAATCGTGACTACTTGACGATTAATCCAGATGATATGGTTTTGAAATATGGTTCGAGTCTGCCAGGCGAGTGGTATGTGATTGGTTTCATTGACGCACTTCCCGAAGCGGAAGAAGATGAAATAGATACTTTATCTTTTGAGCCAAATTCAATGAAAGACGGCATTCACGGGATGCTGTCCGGTATAAGAGGATTAGCCGGACGGAGTAGTAATTCATATGGTATGACACCACTTGTTATTTTCAGGAATATTAGATAAAAAACCCGGCCACCGCGCCGGGTTTTTTGTACCCACAACCACCAGCTCTACCTTAATCCCCCACCTCGAACTCCCCGATCCCGGCCTTTGCGTCGGGATTTTTTTTGCCTTCAATCACGTAATTTCACTCTCCAAATCACACCAGTAAAGCAATGCTGTACTTTTTACAACTTCAATGCTTGACCATTTAGTAAAGTGGTGATTTACTAGTATCACCAAGACGCACCACGAACCACCCAGGCATGGAGCCCACGAAGTAGCCGCCGACGGCATACGAATAGTTGGATGAGGTGGAGTGATTAACGCGCATCAGGTTCAAGAAACGTTCCGCCAGCCTGGCGACAAGGGCAAATGAGAGGGAATCATCATGGTTCATCAGCACTATGGCACCCAGACGGTCAACCGCGGCGCAGTTCTGCCCGGCATGCTCGTAAAGCACAAAGACAGCACCTGGACGGCATCAGCCAATAAGCGCGGAAAGCTCTATCTACACCGCGGTATTGAGCGCACTTACACCACCGATCTGCTGGTCGAAGTTTTTCTGAATGGCGTGGGGAATGGCCTTAGCCATTAACGGAGGGAGTCATGCAAGAGAAGAAATGTGCGTACTGCCGCAAACCAATCGAGCAAGGGAAAGAAGTTAAAAACGTACTGCTCTTCATCCGCGGCGCCCAGCTGGCGCGCGAAGAACTCGATTATTGCTCCAAGCGTTGCGCTTCGTACGACCAGATGGCCCACGAAGCATAACGTAAACCCGCGCAAGGCGGGGTCTACGTCCGGTGCCACCGACCAAAGTTACACCGGAAAACTACTCAAAACCAAAAACACACCCAATGGGCGCTATCTCTGGCCCGGGGATCTTACATCCAAAAATGAGGATCTGACATGGAATTTTTCTACCTGGTTAAGGCCACTCAGAAGTCAGGGAAGCCTGACGCTGTAGTGTGGCTCTCCGCCAACACCCAATCACGAGCTGCGTTGCAGTTGGATGTCGCGCTGGAAGATGCAGGCATCGAAACTGGCCGCGGTAAAGACTATGCGAAGCCTGTTCGCACCGACATGCCTGTTGTTAACGACCTGCCTGAAGAAAGCACCATCGATTACACCTGGTGCGAACGCTACACCCTCGCCGACGACCAGCGCACCTGGAACGTGATCCCCAGGGCCGCACAGCTGACACAACCAGACGAAGTAATTGTTGAAGGTACTGACGCCTCTATTGTTGACGGCGTGAATATCGAAACTAGCGAAATCGTTGGTGATGTAAAGAGCACCGAAACGGTCTGTGATGCGGTGAGAGAGTTCCGTGAACGCAAACTCCCGGTTTTAACGACCGTTGCCACCCTACCTTTCCGTCAGCGTCTCCTGGCGCAGTACATCGCCGACAAGCAGTATTTCTACCACGTCGATGAAGAGCAGAAGAAAGCCATCCAGGTGCTCGAACTGGATGTGGATAACAGCTATGTGCAGAACATGATTCTGGCCGCCGAAAATGTTGATGGCTTCAAGAAAGCACATGAGCCCGACATCTGGAAAGTGGTCAATGCACTGAAAACTATCTTCCCAGTTGATGGAAAACGCACAGAGCTGTCTGTCGTCATCCAGTTCTTCAAAGCGTGGTTCAGCACTGAGCACATTGACCGCGGGATCCTGACGCGCGAATGGGCCGCCGGCAACCGCATCAGCAACGTACAGCGCACTGACGCCGGGACCAATGCCGATGGCGGGTACGTAACTGACCGTGGTGAAGGTGCGCATCATACCCTGGACACCCTCGATTTGGAGATCGCCTGCGCCCTGCTGCCGATGGACTTCAACCATCTGGAAATCCCGGGCAGCATCTACCGACGCGCCAAGGAAATTGTCGCGAACAAAGAAGAGCCATGGAAATCATGGAGCAAAATCCTGCGTAACCAGCCCGGCGTTCTGGCGGTCAACCGCGCGGCCATATTCAACCTGGTGCGCATCGCGCCGGAGAATATCCACCTGACGCCGGTTGCGCATCTGGAGTTCGTGAACCAGACGATGACCGCTGAATTCAACGCTGCAACTGAACTGATGCCACTCCCGATCGCACAACCAGAAGCAGAAACCCAAACTGCCGAAGAACATCCACTACCGAAATGGGCAGAGGCGGGCGAGCAACAACTCGCTGATGAGAGTGAAGCTGAAACGCAGACCCTGCCGAAGTGGGCGAACGCCGCTACCAGCCAGCCGCAGGTTGCGAACCTCGGAGGCGGCATGTTCTCCATCGAAGGCCTGATGAACGAAAACCAACCAAAAAATGATGACCGTTCACCGGTTAATGAGGAGACCACCAGCGATGTGCAGATGGAAGAGACTGACCCGGCGGAAGGAGAAAGTATTGGCGCGGTTCCACCAGGCGAAAGCGCTGATGCAGTTGATCCGCAAACAGTTGCCCTGAACCCGGCTGAGGTACTGGCCGCTGCGGCGCCGAGCCTGGTTAACCACGATCAGGCCGATGTTAACCAAAAAGCCGATTCTGTCAGCCAAAACAGCGATTCTGTAAACCAGAACGAGCCAGAACCGGCACAAAACGAGCCAGAAGTTAAGCAGGACGAGCCAGCCCCGGAATACCCAGCCTACTTCGAACCGGGTCGCTATGAAGGCCTGCCGAATAACGTGTATCACGCAGCGAACGGGATCAGCAGCACCCAGGTGAAAGATGCCCGTGTCAGCCTGATGTACTTCAACGCGCGCCACGTCGCCAAGACCATCCCGCGCGAAGGTTCCAAAGTGCTGGATATGGGCAACCTGGTGCATGCGCTGGCGCTGCAGCCGGAAAACCTCGATGAAGAGTTCAGCGTGGAGCCGGTGATCCCGGAAGGAGCCTTCACCACCGCGGCGACCCTGCGTGCCTTTATTGACGAACACAACGCCAGCCTGCCGGCGCTGCTGAGCGCTGACGATATCAAAGCGATGCTGGAAGAGCACAACGCAACCCTGCCCGCGCAGGTGCCGATGGGCGGCAGCCTGGAAGAAACTGCACAGAGCTACATGACGCTGCCAGCTGAGTTCCAGCGTATCGAGGCAGACCAGAAGCAGACCGCTGTCGCGATGAAGGCCTGCATCAAAGAGTACAACACCACCCTGCCCGCACCGGTGAAAACCAGCGGCAGCCGTGACGCGCTGCTGGAGCAGCTGGCGATCATCAATCCTGACCTGGTGGCGCAGGAAACGCAGAAACCGGCACCGCTGAAAGTGTCCGGCACTAAAGCGGAGATGATCCAGGCGGTGAAGTCAGTGTAGCCGGATGCGGTATTCGCTGACGAACTACTGGACGCGTGGCGTGGTAACCCGGGCGACAAGATTCTGGTGACCCACCAGCAGATGGAAACGGCGCTGGCCATTCAGAAAGCCCTGCACGAGCACCCGACCGCCGGGAAACTGCTGCTGCACCCTGATCGCGCTGTTGAGACGAGCTATTTCGGTATCGACGAAGAGACCGGTCTGGAAATCCGCGTACGCCCGGATCTGGAAATCGACATCGACGGCGTGCGGGTCGGCGCCGACCTGAAAACCATCAGCATGTGGAACGTGAAGCAGTCCGGCCTGCGCGCCCGCCTGCATCGCGAAATCATCGACCGCGATTATCACCTCAGTGCGGCCATGTACATGAGCACCGCAGCGCTGGACCAGTTCTTCTGGATTTTCGTCAACAAAGACGAAGGCTACCACTGGATCACCATCGTCGAGGCCAGCAAGGAGCTGATAGAGCTGGGCATGCTCGAGTATCGCCAGACGATGAACCGCATTGCCAACGCGTTCGACACTGGTGAATGGCCAGCGCCGATCACCGAAGACTACACAGACGAACTGAACGACTTCGACCTGCGCCGCCTTGAAGCGCTGCGCCTGGCTTAATGGAGAAGATGACTATGCAAAACACTAACGTAACCGTGGCTGACCAGACTCCGAACACCATTTCAGCCAGCAATGCAGTATTCAACGTACAGGCACTCAGCCAACTGACCGCGTTTGCCGAGCTGATGGCGCAGTCTGCTGTGACCGTACCGAAGCATCTGGCGGGGAAACCTGCCGACTGTATGGCGATCGTCATGCAGGCCATGCAGTGGGGCATGAACCCTTACGCCGTGGCGCAGAAAACGCACCTGGTCAACGGTGTGCTGGGGTACGAAGCACAGCTGGTGAACGCTGTTATCTCCAGCTCCAGCGCTATCGTGGGTCGCTTCCATTACGAATACGGCGGCGACTGGGAAAAGATCGCCGGCAAGAAAGACGGCCGCGATGAGCTCGGCCTGTTTGTCCGGGTCGGCGCGGTCCTGCGCGGCGAAACAGAGATCACTTGGGGCGAGAACATCTACCTGGCTGACATCACCACCCGGAACTCGCCGCTGTGGAAAACAGCACCCAAGCAGCAGATCGCCTACCTCGCTGTGAAGTACTGGGCGCGCCTGTACTGCCCCGAGGTCATCCTCGGTGTCTACAGCCCGGATGAAGTCGAGCTACGCACCGAGAAAGAGATCAACCCGGCCCCCGCCCAGCGCGTCAGCCTGGCTGATATCAAAGGTGACACCGTAACTGCCACTCACAGCGCGCAGGAATCGGCCGCCAATATCGATGCCTTGGCCGATGAGTTCCGGGATCGCATTGAGAAGGCAGAAACACTCGATGAAGCCACCAGCGTCGGCAATGAAATCAACGACTCGAAAGCCGCTATCGGAACCACCCTTTTCACGGAGCTGAAGAATAAGGCGACGCGCCGTTATCACCTGGTGAAGCACCACAATGCTGTTGACGCAGCTATTAATTCCCTTCCGCAGCCTGGCGAGCCGGGTGCTACTGAGCGGTTCGCGGAAGCTGAACGCCTGCTGGCAACGGCGAAGCGCCACCTGAGTGAGGAGCTGCACGATAAGTTCAGCATCACCCTGGCAGATATGAAACCGGAATACGTGGCCTAAGGGAGGTGGGAGGGTTCGCCCTCCCGGTAACGACATGAGCAAATCACTAAATGCACGCTGTATCCGCCGCTGGGAAGTTGAGTTCAAAGGCCGTTGTGATTCGAAGGTGAGTCCGTGGTGGCATAAGCGCGATCTGCGCGGCTATATCCGCGAGTGCGCCCTGACAACTGCTGACTGCATGGTGGAAAACCTGGCCTACAACAACGCAATGCATGATTTTTTCTCCGAAAACGGAGATGGCACCGGCTGGTCTCCTGAGTTTTCGGGCTGGTACGACAGTAGGCGTCGAGAGCAATACCGGAAAGAGGCTCTGAACTACCTCAATGAGGACGCCACCAATGACGAGATCGACGAAGAAATTCAGAACGAGCTGGAGGCCTGGAATGACTGAGCTGAATTACAACCCGGCAGACCCCGACAAAATGCAGCTCCCGAAGGGTAAGATCTGCGGCGACTGCGCGCATATCCGCCGCTGTAAGGCAATTTTCGGGCATACCGAAACCGATGCATATTGCGACTGGTCGCCGTCCCGAGCGGTTTTCCGTCAACCATCTAACCCAGAAGGCGGTGACCATGAGACTGATTAACCGCAGCACGCAGTCACCACTGGCGCGCCAGGCATGCGACATCGCCCTGGCGGCCCATCAGCAGCGCTACGGCAACTACGGGCGCAGCAAGATGCGGGAGACGTACACGGTGCGAGTGGAAGGTGTGAAGGTCTGGGTGGAGGTGGTGAACAGGAAGGCGAGCTACGTGGCCACGGCGATGACCGGCATGCGCCGCCTGCGATCTTTACCCGGGCAGGCCGCCTGATATTGAAATATCACCGAGCAACCTCAAACAGCTGATGGCTGTGCCGGGTGCGGAGAAATAGCCAGTTCGCCCCGGCATTCAGTTTATGTGGAGAAAGGTATGAGTGAAGTAATCATGATGGTATCGCCCGGGAAATGGGTGTCTGAGGAGCAGTTGATAGCCCTGAAGGGGATTAAAAAGGGGACACTGAAGAAGGCGCGGGAGAAGACTTTTCTGGAGGGGAAGGAATACAAACACGTCTCGTTCGACTGTAGCCCGTGGGATAACAGCCCATGTTTTTACAACCTGGATGAGATCGACCGCTGGATTGATCGTCAGGCCTCAGCGAAACCGCGGCGACAATCTGCTTAAATACTCTGACCATCAACCAACGAGGAATCGTTATGAAATACCCAACAGGAGTGGAAAACCACGGCGGAACGCTAAGGCTGTGGTTCATCTACAAAGGGGTCAGAGTGCGCGAAAGCCTGGGGGTGGCTGACACCCCCAAAAACAGAAAAGTGGCCGGCGAGTTACGGACGTCTATCTGCTATGCCATCAAAACCGGAACCTTCAACTATGCCCAGCAGTTCCCATCCTCCCAGAACCTGGCGCGGTTCGGGGAGGCAAGGCAAGAGGTAACGATCGGGGAGCTGTCCGGGAGATGGCTGGCACTGAAGGAAATGGAGGTGGCCGAATCATCTCTCAACACCTATGGGCGAGTCATTGCTAATGTCACGGCTATTATTGGGCCCGGCACCCTTCTCTCCTCAATCACCAAAGAGAGCATGCTGGAAGTCCGGAAGGAGCTGCTGACGGGTTTCCAGATCATGAAGCAGGGGCATAAAACTCCGAAGCGGGGTAGATCCGCTGTTACTGTGAACAACTACATGACCGTGTTGTTCGGTATCTTCCAGTTTGCGGTTGAAAATGGCTACATTTCAAAGTCACCAATGAACGGAGTGGCCCCTCTGCGTGAGTCCCGCCCGGATCCTGACCCGATAACCCGAGAGGAGTTCCCTCGCCTGATTGACGCCTGCCACCATCAGCAGAGCAAGAATCTGTGGGCTATCGCCGTTTACACCGGATTGCGGCCGGGTGAACTGTGCGGACTTGCCTGGGAGGATGTGGACTTGAAGACGGGAACAATCACCGTCAGAAGAAGCCTGACGCAGAAAGGGATATTCACGCTGCCGAAAACCAATGCCGGCACTAACCGGGTTGTGCACCTGATCGAGCCAGCACTCGAGGCATTCAAAAGCCAGTATGAAATGACCCGCCTCTCTCAAGAGCATAACGTACCTGTTAAGCTGAGGGAGTACGGAAAGAAAGAGTTCAATAAGTGCACGTTTGTCTTCCTGCCGTCACTGACAGCCAGGGCAGGGAATTACGGCAAGCACTTCTCCATCAACTCCATAGGGAACTCGTGGGATGCGGCGATGAAAAGAGCCGGCCTTCGCCACCGTAAATCGTATCAGTCGAGACACACCTATGCGTGCTGGTCGCTTTCTGCAGGAGCAAACCCGAACTTTATTGCTAACCAGATGGGGCATGCCGATGCCCAGATGGTATTTCAGGTTTACGGGAAGTGGATGGAGGAAAACAACCTGGACCAGATCGCCATGTTGAGTTCAAAATTAAGCGACTTTGCCCCAACCATGCCCCACAGCGACAGGAATGCTGCATAATATCTTTAAATATCTTAGACATATCCCTCTTAGCGCTGAAAATCCATGAATTCTAACGCGGTGCCCAGCCACCCGGATACCGCGGCTTTGATCAGGTCAGATGTGGATCTTTCATGTTGTACTTGAGTCATAATGGCTATCTCAACAGGGTAAGATGCGTACCGCTAAACCGCATTCATAGTAATTAGAACGTCAGCAACACCTTGCAGCACTGCCGCTGGTCTTTCTCAAACAGTTCGATGGCGTCTTTAACATGTTGATACTCAAAGGCGTGAGTAATCAGCTTGTCGGGGTCGATAAGCCCCTTCGTCAGCCAGTCGATTACCACCGGGAACTTATTGGCGTTAAGACGGGACGAGAAAATGGAAATCTCTTTGCCGGTAATCCCCTGCTGCACGATCTGACTCGGCTCGCTGGAGAAGCCCATCAGCACAATACGCGCCGCAGGCGAAGCCAGCGTGACCGCTTCCTGCAGAATGGACGGATGGCAGGCCGCGTCGATAATCAGCGTCGGCTTAATGCCCTTCTCTTCCAGTAATGCTGGCAGGGACTGGCTGCCGTTGTTGATGACCCAGTCGGCTCCGCTGCGCTCGGCCATTGCCAGGCGCTCGTCGATGCGATCGACCACAATCACCTGTTTCACCTTATAAACGCCTTTCAGCGCCTGAACGGTGACCAGCCCCATCGGACCCGCACCATAAATCAGCGCCACGTCCTGTTCCGTCGGGCTGGCGTGGCCGGTGACGTTAGCTGCGATGGTGAACGGCTCCACCATCACCGCATGCTTATCGCTGATTGCATCCGGGATAACCCAGGCATTTTTAGCCGGTACTACAGCGTACTCACTGAAGCCGCCGTCACGATGGACGCCCAGCACCACCAGCGAGGTACAGACGTTCGGTTTGCCGACCGAGCACGGGTAGCAGTGGCCACAGCTGATTACCGGATCCACCGAGACGCGCTGCCCCAGGCGAGCGGTATCGACGCCGTCGCCGACGGCATCAATCACGCCGAAGAACTCGTGGCCGATCACCCGCGGATATTTGGCGAAGGGGTTATGGCCGCGATAGATATGGCTGTCGGAACCGCAAATTCCCGCCAGCTTCACTTTGACGCGCACCTCGCCCGCCGCGGGGGTCGGTAACGGGCGATCTTCGATCACCAGCGTATTGGGTTGTTGAATGACGATACTTTTCATTTTTGGCTCCTTTACCAGTTCCACAGCGTGCCATCTTCAAGACGTGCAACCGGCAGGTAGGCTGGATCGTAGGGATATTTCGCTGCCAGTTTTTCGTCAAAGTCGATACCCAGCCCTGGCTTCTCGCCCGGATGCATATAGCCGTCTTCAAACGTCCAGTTATGGTGGAAGACTTCCAGCATCTGCTCGGAATAGCCCATGTACTCCTGCACGCCAAAGTTTGGTACCCAAAGGTCAAAATGCAGTGCCGCCGCGTGGCAAATCGGCGACAGATCCGATGGGCCGTGCGAACCGGTGCGTACCTGATAGAGCGAGGCAAAATCGGCAATCCGGCGCATCCCGGTGATACCACCCGCGTGGGTGATGGTGGCGCGGATATAGTCGATTAACTGCTCTTCGATGAGCTGCTTACAATCCCAGATGCTGTTGAACACTTCGCCCACCGCGATCGGCGTAACGGTATGCTGGCGGATCAGGCGGAAGCACTCCTGGTTCTCTGCCGGGGTCGGATCTTCCATCCAGAACATGCGGTACTGCTCGATGCTCTTGCCGAAGCGCGCGGCTTCAATGGGCGTCAGACGGTGGTGCATGTCGTGCAGCAGGTGTTCATTGAAGCCATATTTGCTGCGCACGGCGTCAAACAGTTTCGGAGTAAAATCGAGGTACTTTTCGGTTGACCACAGCTGTTCTTCCGGCCAGTTACCTTTGGTGGCGGGTTCATACGCCAGCCCTTTCCCTTTAGACATGCCGTAAGTGGTTTTCATTCCCGGCACACCGCACTGAACGCGGATGGCTTTGAATCCCATCTCTTTATGGCGAGCGTAATCTTCCAGCACATCGTCAATCGTGTGGCCGGTGGTATGGCAGTAAACCATTACCCCTTCACGGGAGGCACCGCCCAGCAGCTGGTACAGCGGCATATTGGCGGCTTTGGCTTTGATGTCCCACAGCGCCATATCGATAGCAGAGATCGCCGACATGGTGACCGGGCCACGACGCCAGTACGCGCCTTTATAGAAGAACTGCCAGATATCTTCGATGCGGTGGGCATCACGACCAATCAACTGCGGGCAGAGATGATCTTTCAGGTATGAGGCCACGGACAGTTCGCGGCCATTTAAAGTGGCATCCCCCAGGCCAACGATCCCTTCGTCGGTAGTAATTTTCAGCGTAACAAAGTTGCGCCCTGGGCAGGTGACAAAGACTTCAGCCCCTACAATCTTCATATTTCGGTTCCTTACATCTTTCGTTGTGATGAAGGAAATTTACGCAACAACCCTACTACCATACAAGTATGAAGATCAAAAAACCCTCGCTGGATCACACAATGAGGCGCTTACGCGCGCCCCCAGCCTGCCACGATAATCAACATGCCGCACAGGGCGATCACTGCACCGGCCCAGTCGTAAGGGCTTAACTTCACGCCATCCACCACCCGTAACCACAGCAGCGCCGTACAGACGTATACGCCGCCGTAAGCAGCATAGACGCGCCCGCTGGCCGCAGGATGCAGGGTTAGCAACCAGACGAAGAGTGCCAGGGAGATGCCCGCAGGAATGAGCAGCAGCACCGATGCGCCTTTCTTTAGCCACAGCCAGGGCAGGAAGCAGCCGATAATTTCGCACAGCGCGGTGGCAAAAAAGAGCAGCGTTGTTTTAAACATATTTAGCGTTGTCTGAGGAGTGATGCGTTATCATACCTGAATGTGAAAGGATCCTTTCCACATGCCTGATGTGGGTTTGCCCTTAACATGGACTGTTATAGAATCTGCGGTGGGGATTCAAATTTCCACCATCCATAAGGAAATTGCTATGCGTAAATTGAGCACACGTCTCTGTCTGGTTGCCGTGCTGGCTACGGTCTTCGTCGCGCCAGTATCCGCCAACACCAGCAAACTGATTATTGAATCCGGCGACAGCGCTCAGAGCCGTCAGAATGCCGCCATGGATAAAGAGCAATGGAACGACACCCGTAGCCTGCGCCATAAGGTGAATACCCGCGCAGAGAAAGAGTGGGATAAAGAGGATGTGGCCTTTGATGCGCGGGATAAATGCCAGCAGAGCGCCAACGTCAACGCCTACTGGGAGCCGAACACCCTGCGCTGCCTGGATCGCCGCACTGGCCGGACAATGACTCCCTGATCTCTGACCGACCGTACCGCGCAGCCTGCTGCGCGGTGCTTAGTAGTATTCGATACTGTTTTTGATGGTGTACTTGCGCGAAACCGCAGGCTTTACGGTCGCATCCACAATCACCAACTCGCACTCCTCCGGGTTGTTATGCCGGTCGTACTGGCAGGTCTGCTTCACATTGCCCAGCGGTTTATCGTTCAGCAGGCTCACGGCGGTATAGTCCATTCTTTTACGCTTGTCGGCAGACGGTGTTGCCGTAATCGACAGATGCTGCTCCCCGGCCACGGTGGTTTTACCCAGCGGATAGCCGTCGGTGTCGTAGCGATAACGGACTTCCATATTTTTGCCGTGGGCGCTGACGATAAACCCGTTGTCATCGGTATCCCATGAAATGCCCGACGCAGGCATCTCTGCCAGCTGGCATTTACCCTGCAACCGCAGCTTTTTCTGCTGCGTCTGGGCATCGAGATAGTAGTTAGCATCCAGCACCAGGGCGATGCCGGAGTTCGACTCCAGATCCTGCATTTCCAGGCTATCAAAACAGCCCTCTGCCGATAGCGTGCCGCTGACGCGCTTCGCCACTTCCCCTTTGTCATTGAAAAGTGTCTGGCTGAAGTCCTTCACCGGCCCGCGAAGCGGATCAAAATCGAACTCATTAGAGAAGCTGGCCATCTCTGGCGTAAACGACAGCGGCGCACTGGCGTTGTCACACCCCGCCAACAGACCTGCCAGAAGAAGCATAAGCGCGTGTTTATTCACATGACCTACCAATAGATGAAGATAATTCCCGGTCATATTAGCAAATACAACCATTTACATTAACCCTGCTACTATTATAGTCACACCCAGTCGTAAGGAGGCAGAGATGAAACGGTTACCCTGGATTACTGCACTTTTGCTGGCGGGCATTGCCCCGGCCGCGCTGGCGGCACCTGATAACTGCGAGCGGATTAAAAGCGATATTCAGCAGCGAATCATCAACAATGGCGTACCGGAAAGCGGCTTTATGCTCAACATCGTGCCGAACGATCAGGCCGATAAACCCGACGCCGAAGTGGTCGGTCATTGCGCCAACGATACCCTTAAAATCCTCTACACCCGCACCAGCAGCGGAAATTACCCGGTAAGCGGAGGTGGCACTCAGGCCCCGGCGCCGCGCGAACCGCAGTAGAGATTATCCCCCGCCCGGGCGGGGGAATCCCCTTTGTTTTGATATACATTAATATTATCTCCCCCTTAATAGGTAACACTGCCACTCCATTAGCCTGATCCTAATCACGGCTTAAAACGTTCATAGATAACGAACATTATGGAGTGAGCCATGTCAGATAATGCGCAAAGCGGCGGGATCAGCCGCCGCACCCTCGTTAAATCTTCTGCCCTCGGATCCCTTGCGCTGGCCGCCGGCGGCTTGTCATTACCCTTTGGATTACGCCCTGCCGCAGCCGCCCTCAAACAGGCCCAACAATCCGGCCAGGATAAAGTGGTCTGGGGTGCTTGTTCGGTTAACTGCGGCAGCCGTTGCGCGCTACGTCTGCACGTGCGGGACGACGAGGTATTCTGGGTCGAAACGGACAATACCGGCGACGATATCTACGGCAACCATCAGGTTCGAGCCTGCCTGCGCGGACGCTCGATCCGGCGGCGAATTAACCATCCTGACCGGCTGAATTATCCCATGAAGCGCGTCGGTAAACGCGGCGAAGGCAAGTTCGAACGCATCAGCTGGGATGAGGCGCTGGATCTGCTCGCCAACAGCCTGCGCGACGTCGTGACTAAATACGGCAACGAAGCGGTCTACATTAATTACAGTTCCGGTATTGTTGGCGGTAACATTACCCGTTCTTCGCCCTATGCCTCTCTGGTAGCGCGTCTGATGAACTGTTACGGCGGTTTTCTCAGCCATTACGGTACTTACAGTACGGCGCAAATCGCCTGCGCGATGCCCTATACCTACGGCAGTAACGACGGCAACAGCACTTCAGATATTGAAAACAGCAAGCTGGTGGTGATGTTCGGTAATAACCCGGCGGAAACGCGCATGAGCGGCGGCGGGATCACCTATTATCTGGAACAAGCGCGCGAACGCTCGAATGCGCGCATGATCGTCATCGATCCTCGTTACACCGATACGGCGGCCGGACGCGAAGACGAGTGGATCCCCATCCGTCCGGGCACCGACGCCGCGCTGGTGGCCGGTATCGCCTGGGTACTGATCAACGAAAATCTCGTCGATCAGCCCTTCCTGGATAAATACTGTGTCGGGTACGACGAAACGACGCTGCCGGAAGGCGCCCCGGCCAACGGCCATTACAAGGCGTATATTCTGGGCCACGGCGAGGATGCCACCGCCAAAACCCCGGAATGGGCCGCAGCTATCACCGGGATCCCCGCCGACCGTATTATCAAGCTGGCGCGGGAGATCGGTACGGCTAAACCTGCCTACATCTGCCAGGGCTGGGGTCCGCAGCGCCAGGCTAACGGCGAATTGACCTCTCGCGCCATCGCCATGCTGCCGATCCTCACCGGCAACGTCGGTATTAACGGCGGCAACAGCGGCGCGCGTGAATCGACATACACCATCACCATCGAGCGAATGCCGCTGCCGGAGAATCCGGTCAAAACGCAGATCTCCTGCTTCAGCTGGACCGACGCCATCGCCCGCGGGCCGGAGATGACCGCCACCCGCGACGGAGTGCGCGGCAAAGAGAAGCTCGACGTGCCGATCAAGTTCATCTGGAACTACGCTGGCAACACCATCATCAACCAGCATTCAGACATCAATAAAACCCACGACATTCTGCAGGATGAGCGCAAGTGCGAAATGATTGTGGTGATCGACAACTTCATGACCTCGTCGGCGAAATATGCCGACCTGCTGCTGCCCGATCTGATGACCGTCGAACAGGAAGACATCATTCCCAACGATTACGCCGGGAATATGGGCTATCTGATCTTCCTCCAGCCGGTAACCGCGCCGAAATTCGAACGCAAACCCATCTACTGGATCATGAGCGAAGTGGCGAAACGCCTCGGGCCGGATATCCATCAACGCTTCACCGAAGGCCGCACCCAGGCGGAGTGGTTGCAGTATCTGTACGCCAAAATGGTGGCCAAAGATCCACAACTCCCCTCTTACGAAGCGCTAAAAGAGATGGGCATTTATAAGCGCAAGGACCCTAACGGTCACTTCGTGGCCTATAAGAAATTCCGCGAGGATCCCGAGGCTCATCCGCTTAAAACCCCGTCAGGCAAAATCGAGATCTACTCCAGTCGGCTGGCAGAGATCGCCCGCACCTGGGAGCTGAAGGAGGACGAAACGATCAGCCCGCTGCCGGTGTATGCCTCGACCTTCGAAGGCTGGGATTCGGACGATCGCGGTCAGTTTCCGCTGCAGCTGTTCGGCTTTCACTACAAAGCCCGCACCCACTCCAGCTACGGCAATGTGGACGTGCTGCAGACCGCCTGCCGCCAGGAAGTGTGGCTCAACCCGGTTGATGCGCAGAAACGCGGCATTAAAAACGGCGACATGGTGCGGGTCTTCAACACCCGCGGCGAAGTGCGCATTCCCGCCAAAGTGACCCCGCGGATCATGCCGGGCGTCAGCGCCATGGGCCAGGGGGCGTGGCATCAGGCCGATATGCAGGGTGACCGCGTTGACCACGGTGCCTGCATGAACACCCTGACAACGCACCGTCCGTCGCCGCTGGCGAAGGGCAATCCACAACACACCAATCTGGTGCAAATCGAGAAGGCGTAAGGAGTAGCCGATGACCACTCAGTATGGATTTTTTATTGATTCCAGCCGCTGCACCGGGTGCAAAACCTGCGAGCTGGCGTGCAAGGATTACAAGGATCTCACCCCGGATGTCAGCTTCCGCCGTATCTACGAGTACGCGGGCGGCGACTGGCAGGAGGACAACGGCGTCTGGCACCAGAACGTCTTCGCCTACTATCTGTCCATCTCCTGCAACCACTGCGAGGACCCGGCCTGCACCAAAGTCTGCCCCAGCGGGGCGATGCACAAGCGCGAAGACGGCTTTGTGGCGGTGGATGAGGATGTCTGCATCGGCTGCCGCTACTGCCACATGGCCTGCCCGTACGGTGCCCCGCAGTACAACGCCGCCAAAGGCCATATGACCAAGTGCGACGGCTGCCATGAGCGGGTGGCGGAGGGCCAGAAGCCGATCTGCGTCGAGTCCTGCCCGCTGCGGGCGCTGGACTTCGGCCCGGTTGAGGAGCTGCGCAAGAAGCACGGCAAACTGGCCGCCGTCGCCCCGCTGCCGTCGGCGCACTTCACGAAGCCGTCTATCGTCATTAAACCCAATGCCAACAGCCGACCCACGGGTGATACCACCGGCTATCTGGCTAATCCGCAGGAGGTGTGAGATGGGAAACGG
>PJTS01000471.1_pt1 | contig 24656 bp, 16 predicted proteins | sample 1512251 | NCBI WGS metagenome assembly PJTS01 (sample SAMN08177686, study PRJNA422409) | Soil metagenome, whole genome shotgun sequencing project. | isolation source: Soil (2) enriched on wood chips: alkali lignin treatment | place: USA: Madison | collected 2015-01-15 | reverse complement strand
TCCCATCTATGTCCGCCATGAAGTGGTGCACAACCGCTTCGTGGTCGACGACCTGAAGCAGCGCGGCGCGATCTTCGTCGAAGAACTCGATGAAGTGCCGGACAACAACACGGTCATCTTCAGCGCGCACGGCGTCTCCCAGGCCGTGCGCCAGGAAGCCGATCGCCGTGGCCTGAAGGTGTTCGACGCCACCTGTCCGCTGGTGACCAAGGTCCACTTCGAAGTGGCCCGCCACTGCCGTGCCGGCCGTGACGTGGTGCTGATCGGCCACGCCGGCCATCCCGAAGTGGAAGGCACGATGGGCCAGTGGAACCGCGAAGCCGGTGTCGGCCAGATCTACCTGGTCGAGGACGTGGAGCAGGTTTCCACGCTGGTGATCAACCAGCCGACCAACTTCGCCTACACCACCCAGACCACGCTGTCGGTGGATGACACGCGCGGCATCATCGATGCACTGCGCGAGCGGTTCCCGGAGATGCAGGGGCCGAAGAACGACGACATCTGCTACGCCACGCAGAACCGCCAGGATGCCGTGCGCGACCTGGCCAAGCGCTGCGACCTGGTGCTGGTGGTGGGTTCGCCGAACAGCTCCAATTCCAACCGCCTGAGTGAGCTGGCCCGCCGCGAAGGCGTGGAGAGCTACCTGATCGACGGCGCGCACGAGATCGACCCGCGCTGGGTGGAAGGCAAGCAGCACATCGGCGTGACTGCCGGTGCCTCGGCACCGCAGGTGCTGGTGGATGGCGTGCTGGCCCGCCTGGCCGAGCTGGGCGCCAACGGCGTCGGCGAGCTGGACGGCGAGCCGGAATCGATGGTGTTCGCGCTGCCGAAGGAACTGCGCCTGCGCCTGGTGGACTGACCGGGCAGGGCATTCGCCGGGCATGGCCCGGCGCTACCGGGTGTGTGCCATCCACGCATGGCGTGGATCTACTGCATCCGGCCGAGGCATCGCATCGGCGTCATCCACGCATGGCGTGGATGGACACCCGCGATGATCGGCACATCGCATCCCCCGTAGATCCACGCCATGCGTGGATGGGCATCCGCGATGATCGGTGCATCGCATCCCCGGTAGATCCACGCCATGCGTGGATGGGCATCCGCGATGATCGGTGCATCGCATCCCCGGTAGATCCACGCCATGCGTGGATGGGCATCCGCGATGATCGGCGCATCGCATCCCTGGTAGATCCACGCCATGCGTGGATGGGCGCGCGCCCATGACCTTTGGCCATGGGGCCACGCACCACACAGGCCTAGCATCGAAGGTTCTACCGCTGCTGGAACCTGCCTGATGAAGACCCGTGCCCTGGTGATGTCCGTGCTGATCGCGCTGGCTGCCACGCCTGCGCTGGCGCAGACCTCGCCGCCGGGCGATGCCGCGGCCCCCGGCCTGCTGCGCATCGATGTGGATGCACGTGACCTTGCCCGCCGTATCTTCAAGGTGACCGCCACCGTGCCGGTCAAGCCCGGTCCGGTCACCCTGCTGTACCCGCAGTGGATTCCCGGCAACCATTCGCCCACCGGCCCGATCGACAAGCTGGCCGGCCTGCGCGTCACCGCCAATGGCAAGCCGCTGGCCTGGCAGCGCGACCAGTTCAACGTCTACGCATTCAAGGTCGACGTGCCCGAAGGTGTCAGCGAGATCGTCGCCCACTTCGATTTCCTGTCCTCGCAGGGCGGCAGCCAGGGCCGGGTGGTGATGACCCCGGAAATGCTCAACCTCCAGTGGAACGCCAATTCGCTGTACCCGGCCGGCGTCGACGCGCGCAACCTGCAGGCGCAGGCCAGCGTCACCCTGCCCAAGGGCTGGGCGTACGCCACCGCACTGGAAACCGCGCGCCGCGATGGCGATACCGTGGTGTTCAAGCCCATCTCCTACGACCACCTGGTCGACTCGCCGCTGTTTGCCGGTGAGCACCACCAGCGCATCGACCTCGACCCGGGCGCGAAAGTGCCGGTGCACCTCAACGTGTTCGCCGACGATGCCAAGTCGCTGAAGCCGACCGACGCGCAGATCAAGCTGCATCGTGCGCTGGTGCAGCAGGCCGACAAGCTGTACGGCGCGCGCCACTATGACCACTACGAATTCCTGCTGGCGCTGACCGACCGTCTCGGCGGCATCGGCCTGGAGCACCATCGCTCCAGCGAGAACAGCGCCGCCCCCGGCTATTTCACCGAGTGGGACAGCAACGCGTGGATGCGTGACCTGCTGCCGCACGAGTACACCCATTCCTGGAACGGCAAGTACCGCCGCGGCGCGGACCTGGCGACGGCCAATTTCAACGTGCCGATGGGCGACAGCCTGCTGTGGGTGTACGAGGGCCAGACCCAGTTCTGGGGCCAGGTGCTGGCCGCGCGCTCGGGCCTGTGGTCGGCCGAGCAGACCCGCGACACGCTGGCCAATGTGGCGGCCACCTATGACCGGGGCCGCCCCGGCCTGGCCTGGCGCGCGCTGCAGGACACCACCAACGACCCGACCATCGCCCAGCGCCGCGGGCTGGCCTACCGCAACTACCAGATGAGCGAGGATTACTACTCCGGCGGGCAGATGCTGTGGCTGGAAGTGGAAGGCAAGCTGCGCGACCTGAGTGGCAACCGCCGCAGCCTGGATGATTTCGCACGCGCGTTCTTCGGCGTCGGCAATGGCGACTGGAACGTCAAGCCGTATACCTTCGAGGACGTGGTGGCGACCCTCAACGGCATCGCCCCGTATGACTGGGCCAGCTTCCTGCGGCAGCGCCTGGACGGCCACGGCTCGCTGACCGGTGGCCTGGAACTGGCCGGCTGGAAGCTGGCCTACCGCGATACGCCCAACGAGGCCTACAAGGCGCAGGAAAAGCGCGCCAAGGCGGCCCTGCTGGCGTACTCGCTGGGTGCCACCGTGCTCGACACCGGCGTGGTGGGTGATGTGATCTGGGACAGCCCGGCCTTCAACGCGGGCCTGGCACCGGGCATGAAGGTGATTGCCGTCGGTGGCCGCGAGTACAGCAGCGAACGCCTGAAGGATGCGGTGTCCGCCGCAGCCACGGACATGGCGCCCATCGTGCTGCTGGTCAAGCAGTTCGACCGCATCGACACGATGCGCATCGACTATCACGGTGGCCTGCAGTACCCGGTGCTGGAACGCATCGCGGGCAAGCCGGACCGTCTTGCCGAGCTGTGGAAGGCACGATGATGTCGTGGCGCCGCGAAGGCCTGGTTCTGCTGGCAGCGATCCTGGCCATCGTCGGCGCCTTCCTGCACGGTGATGGCCGTTGGCTGCACTGGCTCGCCAAGCCGGCAACCACGCTGCTGATCGCGGCCATCGCCTGGCAGGCACGACCGGCGGCATCGCCGTCGTACCGGCGCGCGGTGCTGGCCGGCATGCTGCTGTCCTGCGTGGGCGATATCGCGCTGATGCTGCCGGTGGATGCGTTCGTTCCGGGGCTGGTGGCATTCCTGCTGGCACACATCTGCTACATCGTCGCCTTCCGTGCTGGCCTGCGCGCAGGTGCAGGATTGTGGGGTGCGTTGGTGCTGCTGGGTGCGTTCGCCACGCTCAACGTGCTGGGCTTGTGGCCGCACCTGCCGGCGCCGATGCGAATTCCGGTGCTCGCCTACGTGGTGGTGCTTGCCTCGATGGCAGTGCTGGCGCTGGCACGCGCGTGGGCGTGGCCGCAGCCGGCAGCCCCGGAATCGTGCAGCGCACGCTGGGCCGCGATCGGCGCGGTGCTGTTTGTCGCCAGCGATTCACTGCTGGCCTGGGACCGTTTCGCTGGCGGCCTGCCGCTGGCCAGTTTGCTGGTGCTGTCCACGTACTATGCCGCGCAGTACGCCATCGCCCGTTCGGTGGGCAGGCGGTCTTTGTAGAGTCGAGCTTGCTCGACTGCTTCTGCCAACAGCAGTCGAGCAAGCTCGACTCTACAAAAGCGCAGCCGAGCATGGCTCGGCTCTACAAGGGTGGCAGCAGCCGAGCATGGCTCGGCGCTACAACGCGCTCATTCGACGTCAGCCGCGCTTTCGCAGATGCGCTCCGGTGCGCACAGGCGATCAAGCAGGGTCAGGGTCACGCCGTTGCTCCAGCCGAAACCATCCTGCAGCGGGTATTCGCCGCCACCGCCGCCGCTGGCCGAGCCATCCACCACGTACTTCTCCACCAGCTTGCCGTCGCGGTCGTAGACCGATTGCACCGTGCGCAGGAAGCGCACGCCCAGCGTCCGCGCCAGCGCCTGCTGGCCGTACTGCTGCAGCCCATCCATGGCCACCCACTGCAGCGGCGCCCAGCCGTTCGGGGCGTCCCATTGCTGCCCGGTATCGTGCTGCGTCGTCAGCAGCCCGCCTGAGCGCAGCAGGCCGGCTTCCACGGCATCGGCGGTGCGCCGCGCCTGTGCTGCGTCGGCAATCTTCAGCCACAGCGGGAACAGTGCTGCGGCGGTGAGGGCAGGGCGTTGCTGCCCGCTGTCCAGGTCGCGGTCGACGTAGTAGCCCTGGCGCGCATCCCACAACTGCGTATTGATGGCCGCACGGCGCGAGGCCGCCAACTGCTGGTAGTGGCGTGCATCGTCACGCGCGCCTGATGCGGTGCTGGCACGTGCCAGCGTCTGTTCCAGCTGGAACAGCAGGCTGTTCAGATCCACCGGCACGATGGCGGTCGTGCGGATGCTGGACAGCTGCGCCGGGTCATCCAGCCAGCGCGAGCTGAAATCCCAGCCGGATTCGGCACCGGCGCGCAGATCGCGGTAGACCTGCGATGGCGGTCGCTGCGATGCCTGCGCCGCGGTCGCCAGATCATCCGTCCACGATTCGGTGCGCGGCACTGCACGCGCATCCCAGTAGCGGTTCAACAGTTGGCCATCGGCCAAGCGCACCACGCGTTCGCGCGCCTGGCCCGGTGCAAGGCCCTCGGCGCCGTGCATCCAGAACGCGTGTTCGATGCGCAGCTGCGGCAGGTAGCGCCGGTATGCATCGTCACCTTCGTGACGGGCCAGCAGTTCCACCATCAGGCTGAAGAACGGCGGCTGCGAACGGCTGAGGTAGTAGCTGCGGTTGCCGTTGGGAATGTGGCCGTACTGGTCCAGCTGCCAGGCGAAGTTGTCGACCATGTCGCGCACCTGCTGCCAGCGTTGGCTGGATGCGAGGCCGAGCAGGGTGAAGTAGCTGTCCCAGTAATAGACCTCGCGGAAGCGGCCGCCGGGCACCACGTACGGGTGCGGCAATGGCAGCAGTGAACCGTGTGGATCGACGGTGGTGCTGTGCCGCTGCAGCACCGGCCACAGGCCTTCGATGTGCGCGCGCAGTGTTTCCCCTGCGGGTGGCACGTAGGCCGGCGCGTCGCCCGGTACCGTGAAGCGGGTCGCGACGAAATCGCGCAGCGTGTAACCGGGTTGCCGCTGTGCGGCCTGCCAGTCGGCCAGCACGGCCGCAGCCGGCTGATGCGGCACGGCATCGGCGAAGGTCTTCTGGTCGGCAAACAGGTGGGCGCGCTGCACCTGCTGGAACAGCGGCGCGAGCGGCTGGTCGGGAGGCTCAGGGCCGCGGGCGGTTTCTTCGGCTGTTGCATTGGCGATGCAGAGCACCAGTGCCAGCGACGCACCGGCCTGGAACATCGAGGGACGCATGGCGTGCCTCCAGAAGGGTGTGCGGCCACTGTAGCCCCACATGCGTGAAAGCGGTTTGCGTGTTGCTTTTGTAGAGTCGAGCTTGCTCGACTGCTGTTGGAAAGAGCAGTCGAGCAAGCTCGACTCTACAAGAGCGCAGCCGAGCATGGCTCGGCGCTACAAAAGCAGGTCAGCGGAACTGCAGGGTCAGCAGGAAGTAGCGGCCCAGCGGATCATCCAACCCGGCCATCTGCCCGCCGCTGCCAACCAGGTAGTTCACCGGCGCGGTGTCCAGCACGTTGTGCACGTCCAGCGCGGCCACCACGCGCGGGCTCAGCTTGCGCGCCACGTGCAGGTTCCAGCGCAGCTGTGCCGGATTCATGCAGCGGCGATCATCGTGCTGTTGTTGCGGGCAGTCCTCACCGGCCAGCCACGCACGCGTGCGGCCGACGCGGTTGCCACGCAGGGCGATGTCCCACGAGGGATTCTGCCACTGCACATTGACGATGCCGGCGAACGTGGGCGTGGCGTGGCCGCGCAGGTCCACCGCTTGGCCATGCGCACGGTCCCGGCGCAGTTCCTGCTGCTTCAGGCCATCCAGCGAGAACAACCACTGGCCATCGCGGCCGGCATCGATGCGGTATTCGCCGCGCAGCACCCAGTTGCGCGAGGTGGTGCGGCCGATGTTGTCGAACGACAGGCGCAGGTCGCGCAGGCGGCCCTGCTCATCCAGCTCCCACGTGTCGGGGTTCCACAGTGCATCGCTTGGCTGCAGGGCGAGGATCTCGTTGCGCAGCTCGACGATGTTGTGGGTCAGCGACAGCGAGAACGCGTCGGTGGGCGTCCAGCTGGCGGCCAGCGAATGGCTGCGCGAGGTCTCGGCGCGCAGTGCATCGTTCTCCACCACATCCACTTCCACCGCGCAGCCACCGCCGCGCAGCGGCAGTGCGCACGGCGGCAGGGTGTCCGACGCGGGCAGCGCCAGCAGGCCGAAGTAGGCCGGCGGTCGCCGCCGCTCGAACAGGCTGGGCGCACGGAAGCCACGGCCGCTGGCCAGCAGGAACGACCAGTGCGGGCTGGGACTCCAGCGCAGGCCGGCGCGCGGCGAGAACGCGCTGTCGCCATCATCGCGGTCCAGCCGTGCCGCCAGGTCCAGGCGCAGTGTCGAGGCCAGCGGCAGGCCGACTTCGGCGTAGGCCGCACTGCTCGGCCGCGACAGCCGGCGCTGCTCCAGCGGCAGGCCCAGCGCCAGCTCGCCCTTGCCCAGCAGCGGATCGGGCAGCGACGTCCAGCGCTCCTGGCGCAGGTCGATGCCGGTGGCCAGTTGCGCCTTGCCGCCGGGCAGGTCCATCAGTTCGCGCTGCACGCCCCACCAGCCCTGCAGCTGGCTGGTGCGGCCGCGGTTGCGGATGTCGGGGAACAGTTCGTCGGCCAGGCCCGGTGGCAGCGTGGAAAAACCGGGCAGGAAGTCCAGCGCGAGCGCAGCCTCCAGCAGCCGTTCGCTGCGCACGGCGCCTCCGGTACGCAGGTCCACCTGGCTGCGCTGCGCGCTCAGGCCGGCCTCCCAGCTGCGGCCACTCTGGTCGCGGCCGATGCCCACGGTCAGGTCGCCTTCGCTGGCCCGCACCCGCGGCTGCACCTCGCCACCCTCCTGCAGCACCACGTTGAGCAGGGCGTTGCGATTGAAGTTCAGTGCGACTGCGGTCGGCCCCAGTTCGAAGCGCTGGCGGTTGTGGCTGGCGCGCGCCTCCACATAGGCATAGCGGCCGTCGCCCCGCTCGTGGCGGTAGCGCAGGTAGCCGGCCACGGTGTCCGATGCCGGCTGCAGCGAACGCGGGCGCACGCTGTCGTACCAGCAGCCATCCTCTTCCTCCTGCAGCGGCGCGTGACATTCGCTGGCCGGGTAGTAATCGCCATTGGCCAGGATCAGCCCGATCGGGTACAGCTCGCTGTCGGCATGCCAGCGGCGGCGGTCACCGGCCACGTGGCGCAGGCGGTGCAGGTCGAGGCCGGCGAACCAGCGGTCACCGTTGCCGCGCACGCCGCCGGTGGCGGCCTGCACGCGGTGCTGGTCGCCGTCGCCGCGGCTGCTGGCGCCGGTCTGCAGGGTGGCCTCCGGCCCATCGGCCTGGTCGCGCAGGATGATGTTGACCACGCCGGACATCGCATCGGCACCGTAGATGGCCGATGCGCCCCCGCGTACCAGTTCGATGCGCTCGACGAAACTGAGCGGAATGCCGCCCAGGTCGGTCAAGCCACCTTCCTCCAGCGACACCATCGGGTAGCGCGGCAGGCGGCGGCCGTTGACCAGGAACAGCGTGGCGCGCGGGCCCATGCCGTCCAGGCTGGTGGTGGCGGCGGCGCCCACCGGCAGGTACAGCGAATCACCGCCGCGCGAAGTGCTCAGCGGCGGGTGGCCGTTCATGCCGGGCAGGTGGCGCAGCAGATCGAACAGCGTGCCGTAGCCGCTGCGCAGGATGTCCTCGCGTTCGATCACCGTCACCGGCAGGGTGGTCTGCACCGAGCTGCGTGGCAGGCGGCTGCCGGTGACATGGATCGGTGCCAGTTCCACCTGCGCCGGCCGCTGCGGTCGCGGTGGCGGGGCGGGCGCAATCCGGGCAGGCGGTGCCGCGGCCACGGCATGGCGGCGCAGCACGAAGCCGCCGCTGGGGGTGCGCAGGATGTTGACCGGCTTGCCGGCCACCAGCGCTTTCAGTGCCGCGGCAGGTTCCTGCGGCCCCTGCGTGCCGGGGGTGCGCAGATCGGCCAGTTCGCGTGCATCGAACACCAGCGCCTGGCCGCTTTGCCGTGCCCACTGCTGCAGCGCCGGCACCAGTGGGCCGGCGGCGATGCGGTACTCGGTGGGTGCGGTGGCAGGTGCATCTGCAGCGGCCGTGGCGCCGGCCAGGGCAAGCCACAGCAGGACCATCAGGCCCTGTCGCAGTGCCCCGGGGCTGGGCATCCGCGCCGCCTCAGTAGGTGCGGCGCAGTTCCAGCGCGCCATCCTTGCGCGGCTGGCCAGCGATCGACCACCCCAGTTCCAGGGCAGACAGCAGTTCGTGCGCATCGCCGGCACGGAAGGTGCCGCTCACCGCCAGATCGGCGATGTCCGGGTCGGCGATCACCAGTGGCGTGCTGCCGTAGCGGTTCATGCGCTCGACCACGGTGGACAGCGGCGTGGCGTCGAACACCAGCCGGCCCTCGGGCCAGGCTTCGGCGGCAGCGGTGGTGGACAGCTGCGGGCCGGGCTGGATGCGGCCGGACGGCGACACCTGCAGCTGCTGGCCGGGGGCCAGCGTGTGCTGGGCGCTGCCGCTGGTCACTTCCACGGCGCCTTCCAGCAGCGCCACTTCCACCCGGCCATCGGTCAACCGCTCGACCTGGAAGGTGGTGCCGATATCGCGGATGCTGCTGCCGCCGGCCTGCACCCGCAACGCGCGGGAGGATGCGGCCACCTGCAGCTGCATGCGGCCACGCTCCAGTTCCAGTTCGCGCTTGCGCCAGCCGAAGCGTGCGCTCAGCGTGGTGCCGGCATCGAGGGTGGCGACGCTGCCATCGGCCAGCGTGCGCACCTGCGGCTGGTGGCTGGCGTTGGCGTAGATCTGCGGCGTCGGGTTGCCATCGGTGAAGACCATCCAGCCGATGCCTACCGCCAGGCAGACGCCGGCCGCTGCCGCCACCGAAGGCAGCCAGCTGCGTACCGGCACGCGGGCGGCACGGGTAGCGGCGGTGCGCAGCCACGGGTCGCCGGACAGGCCGGCACTGCGCTGGTGCAGCGTCTCGGCCTGTGCCCAGGCGCTGACGTGGGAAGGGTGCTCGGCCAGCCAATCCTCGAACGCTTCGCGCTCGATCGACGTACAGTCGGGGGCTTCCAGCCGGGCTACCCAGGCGCTTGCGCGCTCGAACAGCAACGTGTCATCCATGTAGGCGTCGCGGGTCACTCACTATCTCCATCAGTGTGGAGAGGATTGCTGCCCAGCTCCTTGCGCAGGCCCTGGAGGGCACGGGCGATGTGTTTTTCCACCGTCTTGGCGGTGATGCCGCAGTGCCGGGCGATCTGTGCGTAGCTCATCCCGGTGATGCGGTTGAGCAGATACACCTCGCGGGCACGTTCGGGAAGCTTGAACAGTGCCTGTCGCAGCAGCGCGATCATCTGGCCGGATTCTGCCTGACGCAGTGGATCGGGAGAAGTGCCTTGCGGCTCCTCGCTGCCATCGCGTTCACCCAGCGGCAGGTGGCTGCGCGCCTGCGACGAACGCCCGCGGTCGGCCAGACGGTTGCGGGCGATGCGGTACAGCAGCAGGCGCAGTTCGTCGGTGCCGTGCCCGCGGTAGCGGATCAGCCGCTCCATGCTGTCCTGTGCAATGTCCTCGGCATCGTCCGGGCCGACGCCGCGCATGCGCAGGAAAGCGCACAGCGGCGCGCGTTCCTCGCGGATGAAGGCGATGAAGGCATCCGGAACCCCGGCCGGGTCCGGCGCGCGACGGGGCAGGGGGGAGGGGGCGGACAGGGGAAGGGCCTCGAACGACGAACGCGTCATCGAGTTTTACAAGACGATGACCCAAGGGGGAAGTCCGTGTCGTATGCCAATGCGTTATGTGAACGCATTCAGATTTTCGTGCGCGATGCACTGGGGGAGATCGGCGCGCTGCGGCGTTCTGCTTTCGTCCCGCGTGGTGCGGGTTTGGAGAGAGAGACCGCAATGAAGCATTCGAAGTTGAGCCTGGCCCTGGCCGGCCTGGTGGGCATGGCAACGCTGGGCGCGATCGGCAACGCAGGGGCGATGAACTACCACGTGCAGGACGACCGCGTCGTCCTCAGTGGTGGCGTCACCTTCGCCGACGTGGTCGCGCTGCCGGCCCTGCTGGCCAAGGCACAGGCCGAAGGCCGGCCGATCCGCGAAGTCGTGCTGCGCACCTCCAACGGTGGCGCGCTGATTGCCGGTGAGTGGCTGCAGGCCATCATCCGCACCAACGGCCTGGACACCATCGTGTCCGGGCACTGCATCTCGTCGTGCTCGATCATGCAGTCCGGCGGCGTCAACCGTTACCTGGCAGGCGATCTGCCGACGGTCGATTCGGTGCAGATCCACGCCGCCAGCAGCGGCGGCCGCATCACCTACGCGCCGTCGCCGCGCATGACCCAGATCTACACCGACAACTACGGCGGCGGCATGGATGCCGGCCTGCTGCACAAGGCCATGTACGAAGTGGTGGCGCCGAACGGCCTGCTGGTGTTCCGCGACCCGGCCCGCACCAATGGCACGTCGGTCAGCTTCGATCCCGATGGCAGCGGCCGCAACCTGCAGCTCTTCCCGGGCCAGGACATCTACAGCAACAACATCATCACCGAGGCCGGTTACCGCAACCCCGGCGATACCCTGACCGTCGCCGGCACTGTCAGCGGTGACATCAACCCGGGCTACATGTCCACTGCCCGCCAGCTGCAGGCCTTCGTCGAGGACGACTTCTCGCGCTGGAACGACGCCGGCTACGCCACCACCTACATCAACCTTGCGGTCAGCATCTACAACGCCGCCAGCGACGGCCCCAATGGCATCGGCGATGCCTCGGTGCAGGACTACCTCAATGACCCGGGCATCCAGCAGCTGCTGCTGGGCAAGCTGCGCCTGGGTGAACTCGATGCCTCCGCGCTGGCCAACTCGGCCGGCGTGATCCGCGTGGCCAAGGGCGGCACCTGGCGTACCTCGGCCACCACCGGCGCCGATTTCATGCTGGTCGACGGCGGCACCATCGCCCTGGAAGGTGGCGCGCTGCGCGCACCGGAGGTGCGGGTGATGCCCGGTGGCATGGTGGTTGGCCACGGCGACATCGCCTCGCTGGAAACCGATACCGACGCGCTGCTCGGCGCGACCGGCCCGTCGCTGCGCGAGGATGGCTTCAACCGCCTGCGCGTGTACGGCACCCTGATGCCGCGCGGTGGCGACCTGGTCACCCATGGCTACGTCAACATCATGCCGGGCGGCAACGTGCTGTTCGATGTCACCGAAGCCGGTGGCAGCGATACCGGCCGACTGCGCGTGGGCACCTTCTTCGACGGCGGCCAGACCGACGGCGCGCTGGTGATCTCGCCCGGCGCGCACCTGGAGTTGAACGTCGCCCAAGGCTTCTACGCCGGCAACTACCAGCGCGAACTGGTCACCGGGCCGATCTACGAGGACGGCTTCGCCGACGCCGTGCGCCTGGGTGATACGGGCTACAGCGCCAGCATCACCGACAACGAAGTCTTCCGCCCGCGCCACAATTCGCTGCTCAGCTTCAACATCAACCAGACCGAAGACGGCCTGTCGCTGACCGCCAACCCGGGCTTCGACCAGCTGGCACAGCTGACCGCCAGCAACGGCAACCAGAGCCTGGGCGTTGCCCTGGCTGCTGCGGGTGACCGCCAGGATGCCCGCCTGAAGTCGCTGCTGGGCGCGCTGCAGTTTGCCGACCGCGATGTCATCGCGCAGCAGGCCGGTGCCCTGCGCGGTGACGGGCACGCCACCCTGCGCCTGGCCGACAACGCCCTGCTGGGCAGCATTGGCAGCGTGGTGACGCAGCACCAGGCCGGCCTGCGCAGCGGCAGCGGCGATGCCGGCGGCCTGGCGGCGCAGGCGGCACAGTCGGCGGCAGCGCAGCCCGGCATGGCCAGCGGCAGCCTGTTCAACCAGCTGGCCATGCATCTGGTCGAGCCCGCCGCGCAGGCGGTGGCCGGCACTGACAGCGGCGCCGGTGCGCGCAACCACGGCTTCTGGGGCCGCGGCTTCGGCAGCCATGGCCGCATCGATGGCGAAGGCGGCGTGGCCGGCCTGAGCCACACCGTGGGCGGCATCGTGCTGGGTGCCGATACGCGCGTGGCCGATGACCGCGTCAGCCTGGGCGTGAGCGTGGCGGCGGCAGACATGTCGACCAAGGCGCGCGATGGTTCCGGCTTCACCGGTGACGTGCGCGCGCTGGATATCGGTGGCTACCTCGATGCCACCTACGCGCGTGGCTACCTGTCGGCGGCCGTGCGCTACACCGACCTGCGCCACGACACCCGCCGCGGCATTGCCGGCATCGACGGCCTGAACGATTCGCTGCGCGCCAAGTACAACAACGATGCGATCTCCGCGCGCCTGGAGCACGGCTTCAGCTTCACCACCGGCAACGGTCTGGTGGTGCAGCCGCTGCTGCCGGTGGTGGACTACGCGCGCACCTCGGCCACCCGCTTCAACGAAGGGCAGGGCGCGGGCGCACTGGCCGGCCGTGGCGACAGCCTGGAAAGCATCCGCGTGGGTGCCGGCCTGCAGCTGTTCAAGACCTTCAACCGTGCCAACGGCGAGCGCATCACCCCGCGCGCGCGCGTGGTCTGGCAGAAGGAACTGGGCGACACCCAGGCCCGCTACAGCACCGGCTTCGCCGCGGCCCCGGACCTGGTGTTCGGCAGCAGCAGCCAGACCCTGGGCGAACAGGTGCTGGCCTGGAACCTGGGCGTCACCAGCCGCGCCAGTGATCGCCTGTCGGTGATGGTGGACTACGTGGGCGAGCGCCGCGATGGCCAGGTGCAGAACGGCGTGATGCTGGGCCTCGGCTACGCGTTCTGAGTAAAGGGCGCACCGGCGGCAGCAGTGCCGCCGGTGCGCTATGGTCTGCGCAGGATTCCCGTGCAGGCCCGCCCATGCAGATCGCCGTCTTCAGCGCCCGTCCCTACGACCGCCGCTTCCTGGAAGAAGCCAACGCGCGCGATGGCGCCGGGCAGGGCTTCCGGTTCGTCCATTTCGATGCCGCGCTGGACGTACACACCGCCGCGTTGGCGCAGGACTGCGCCGCCGTCTGCGTATTCGTCAACGACCGCCTTGATGCCCCCGTGCTGCAGGCGCTGCACGCGCTGGGCGTGCGCGCGGTGCTGCTGCGTTGCGCCGGCTTCAACAATGTCGACCTGGCCGAGGCCGAACGCCTGGGCCTGTTCGTCGCCCGCGTGCCGGCCTATTCGCCCGAGGCCGTGGCCGAACACGCGCTGGCGCTGGTGATGACCCTAAACCGGCAGACCCACCGCGCCTACAACCGCGTGCGCGAAGGCAACTTCATGCTGGATGGCCTGCTGGGCCGCACCCTGCACGGGCGCACGGTGGGCATCGTCGGCACCGGCAAGATCGGCCTGGCCACCGCGCGCATCTTCCGTGGCATGGGCTGTACGGTGCTCGGCCATGATCCCTATCCGTCGGCGGATTTTGATGGGGTGGGGGATATGGTCGCGCTGGACGAACTGCTGGCGCGCGCGGACATCGTCTCGCTGCACTGCCCGCTGACACCCGACACCCAGCACCTCATCAACGACGCCTCGCTGGCGCGCATGAAGCCCGGCGCGATGCTGGTCAACACCTCGCGTGGCGGCCTGGTGGATACCCATGCGGTGATCCGCGCGCTGAAGTCGCGCCGCCTGGGCCATCTGGCCATCGACGTCTACGAGCAGGAAAGCGCGCTGTTCTTCCAGGATCTGTCCGGCGAGATCATCGACGACGAGGCCTTCCAGCGCCTGATGACCTTCCCCAACGTGCTGGTGACCGGCCACCAGGGCTTCTTCACCGTGGAGGCGCTGCAGGAGATCTCGGCCATCACCCTGGGCAACCTCGCTGACTTCGCCGCCGGGCGGGCCTGTGGCAACCGGGTAGGGGCGGATTGACCACCGGGGTGGGCTACCCGTAAAATCGCCTGCTCAGCCGGAATAGCTCAGTTGGTAGAGCGGCGCATTCGTAATGCGTAGGTCGCAGGTTCGACTCCTGTTTCCGGCACCAGTTGCAATGAAAAGCCCCGGCCCAGGTCGGGGCTTTTTTTGTGCTCTGGTAGCGCTGGGCCATGCCCGGCGGAGTGCCGACCCCAGTAGTGCCAGCCCATGGCTGGCAGCCCCCAATTTCCGAATCTCGCGGCCTGCCAGTCCTTCCGGCTTCCCAGGCGCTTAGCGCCGCTCCCTGCTCCCGATCTGGAAACCCCACCCGGCCATTCCGGTGCTATGAATGCCCGGCCTTTTTTGACCCGAATCCGGAACCTTCACGAACGAGCTGCGCAATCGCGGCAAGAAGCGCGTCCGTCCCACCATGCTTGTTTTGGCTGACCTGCCGCTGCATGTCATGGGCCCAGATCGCTCAGTGCTCATGCTGAGGGGGCGAACTCGGTTTGCAGCATCCCTGGTCTGGAAGTACGCAGGAGCTTCAAAAATCATGATGGAGTTTCTCATCGAATCCCTTCGCCGTTCTGTTCTTTGTGGTTCGCTGGCGAGAGAGGCGGCTTTGGCTGGCAAGCGGCTCAGGCTACTCAGTCTTCTGCCAAAACCGAGTCCCCGCGCCACACCATCTGCCGGTGGTAGGTAAGGTAGGGGATGTTGGCTGGACGAAGTCTGATGCGGATCCCTGTATGGATCCCTGCTGATGCAGCGTCCTTTGTGCAAAAGCTCGATGCTATGAGGATCTGGCCGTCATCTTTGAAACTGATAAGGCCTGCGTCGAATACAGCATCCATGTTCGCGGAAAGAAGAAGGCCGTTGTTTGAGGATACGCGATCAAAATTACTCGACACCCGCCAAGGTTTGATATGAGAAGCGCGCAGCAACGCAGGATTGGAGCAGCCTGTGGCTTGGCAGTTGGTCCATTCCGCGATCAGATCGCTCCGGAACTTTCCTTGCCCGCGTCGCGCCAGTTTGACAGTTTCCAATTCGGTTGGATTCGATGGAAGGTCAGAGGCGGATGCGATGTCATCCTCTGCGGATTGAGGCGGCTGGCCATCTGCGCCAATAAGGTAATCCAGGAAGCCGTAGAGATCTGTGCGACTTGAGAATCCAAAATCAAGGCCGTAGTTTGTTGTGGTCTTTCCCTTGTTGTGACGCCTCGGGAATCCGCTGTAACTAGTATTGTGGACGAGGTGGTTTTTTGATGGCTTGACTCCCGGCAGTCCGGTCAGGATCGACATCCTGTCCCCATGCCTTGGGTGGATGACCAGTGGGTCTTCGTTGTTGTGCTTGACGTATGCGGTGAAGTTTCGCGAGGTCAATTTCCAGCCTTCGGAATAAGCTTTCTTTCCATCATCGATCCGGACGAACCCATACGCCAAGAGTGCGTTCGCAATTTCCTCCCACCCCATCCAGCTGTGTTTCATCATGCTTTTCCTAAGTCCGGTTCAGGGTAATTCTGCGCGGATTGGTTCCGTAAGCCAATGCTCTACGTGTTATGCGGCGTAGTTTGATGTGGTCAATTTCAAGGCGCGCTAGGGATCTGGCTTCATGGTCAGCGGCATGTCGCTTTCTGCATGCTGCAATTGGCCGAGATGTCGCATGGGGCTTGGCCGTGTAGGTACGCTTTGGAGATCCTGCAGGCTAGTGCATAGCCCATGCGGAGTGCTATCAAAGTGCATGTGCCCTGAGCTTAACGTTCACCATGCGGGTAGCGGTCTATGAGTCTGTGCCTGCAGTCGTAAGGCATGATTGCTTTGTAGGAAGCGCACGATGGTGTCCGACCTTGTGCGGGCAGCAAAGTAGGTTCGCCGTTCAAGTCTCACCCCCTGCGACCGCTGTGCTCAAGGATGCACCATGCAATCACCGGGACGGCTACATGGATCGTTGGACGTGGATGATGGTAAGGATGTATGCCCCCGCACTTGCGGCTTTCGCGCTGGGGTTGCTGCTGACGCTGCCTCTGGGAATGCTCCGGGAGAGTCCGGTGCTTGCAGGGGTGTATGCGATGGTGCGATGGCTCCCAGCGTTGGCTATCGCGGTATCGGTCACCCTTGCACTTGGCGCTACTCTAAGGCTTTGGCATTGGGATCAAGGGCGCAGCGCTTTGGTTTGCGAATGCGGTGGCTTGCTGGGACGGGAGCGTCCTGGGCGTTTTGGCGCATATCGAAAGTGTCTTGCCTGCAACCGCAACGTCAATGAGAGGTACTACACGTAGGTTCGGTTCCGGGGCGCATACACCGCAAGCCGCTGTCCGCCTCGAAAGCAGGCGTGGGCACCACCTGGCTTTCCCTGGCGCTTCACGGGCCCGAATCGGCTCAATGTGGCGGCTCCCTGGCTTACAAGGCACTTATCGGTACCCTGGCTGCCAGTTGGGGTTGGCTAAGTTGTTGTTCCAAGAGGAGTCCGGTCATCTGTGGTGTCTTGGGTAACTGCATCAGTACTGCAAAGCTCCTTGCCGTCGCAGCCCTGTGCTCTGACGCGAAGTGAGGTGAATAGTCGATTTTGACCGATTTGCCCTTCGCTGAACCAAGATGTCTGCTGCGGTTGAATACACTTACTAAGTTCTGGCGCCGATTACCGTCAGTGTTCCGCCTAGGCCTGCAACTTGGTGGGCCGCGCTGTTCAGTAGAGTGCATAGCTGGTAATGAGGCTTGGTGCTGGATTTATTTCGAAACGCTTTGCGCAGCGTGTGCGGCTGAACAATGACAACGTGAACATTGACTCTCGCGGCACTCCATTTCGCGACTGCATTGACAAAGTCGTTGGCATTGGCGTGCGATGTCACGCCGTTCGTAACTGTCCACGTGGGCTTTGTGTTTGTCGTGCCGATGCGACTGCTCAGTGCCGCCAGCAGGTTTGCCTTGTTAAGGTGATTGATGTTCTTTATGGCTTGGTTGATGACCACGTCATGTGCGGATACCGAAATCAACCGTGTGGGCTGGGCGGAGTTCGCGGCTTTCACGTGGATCAATGTTAGGTGGTGATGATTGTCTATGGTTGTTGCATGGAGAAAATCGGATATTTCCCCGGATCCGTCGTCGCAAAGCAGCCAGTCATTACTCGACTTCATCCCTATGTGAGAAAGACGCTTCGCCTTTGATCCCTTGCATATTGCCAAGTAAACCCAAGAGAACAAAGAGTCTTCTCCTGGGTTGCCGATGTTAGACAGGAACGCGCCTATAGCTGGGGCGATCGGCTTCTCTTTAGTCAGGTCGAAGTTGGAGAAGTCTCCCCAGTACATTCCATTAAAGGGAGCGTTCTTGTAACTTATTTCGTAGCATGCTCCGCCCGTGATCGAATGGCCGCTGTCGTACCATGCTTGTAGTAGCGGTGGATGAGAGAAGATGCGGGCGAACTCTTGAAGCTTTCCATTCTGCCGTGGCTGGACGCCAACCTTGGTCGCCTTGAAGCCAAGCTTTCCGGAATTAAGGGTCGGCTCGGCGTGTAGCTCGCCGAGGTAGGATCGGAGTCCGTTAGTCCTGTGGTGAACCTTCAGTCTGATGATGTTGTCTTGGGCAATCTGATGGATAGGCTCGAAATCGTATTCCTGCCTCAGCTTGTTCAGTAGAGATGATCTTCCCGTACCGAGGGTAATGCCGCTCGGGTTTTCGCTATCGACTATGCTGAAATCAAATAGCCCCTTCATTGCGGCGGTGTCACTAATGGGGTGGGATACGATTTCAAGCGGTTTGCTCGAGACCTTTCCTTTCGCCTTTCGGAGTATTTCAGTGAGCGCGTTACATGCTGCTAGGAACTCGGACCACGTGTTCATCCGGTACAGCCAGAGGTAGGATTCGCTCAGGTTCACACCGAATGTCCGCTCCGTGCGAAGCAGCTCTACATTGCCTCTTAGCGAATTGTACGAGTAGCTTTGATCGCCGCTTGGGTCTAGTGCGAGCTCAAGGTTGGAGCCAGTTATTGCCTTGCTGTCCGCCTTGACAGCGGTGCGATTGTGTATGCCGTGCAGCCATAGTGTCTTGACGGTACTTCCTTCAATGAAGGCGTAGTTCAAGACGTCACGCGCAATCTTGCTTACATCAAAATTGTCGGAATCTAAAAGATCTAGGATTTCATCCTTCACTTCATTGTCTGAACAGTGAAAGATGAAGTATCCATTGACCAGGCCTACGCTGAAATAGGCATGGGTTGTCTCCAATACTTGGGATCTAGGAGCCCAGTGAGGTGGGCGTTGATAGGAGAAGAAGCACGTGATGTAACTCGAGCCATCTGCGGAGTCTTGGTCGTGTGCTGTCCATTGTGCATGGAATGCCTGGCTGATTCGCTTCTTTAGTCTCTGCACAACAAGGATCAAGCCGCCGGGCTTGTCTGAGCGGGCTAAAACCACGCCACAGTAGGGCACGATGTCGTCAGTTGTGAGCATTGCTTCTCCGCATGGTTGCCCCCTAGCAACGCAAGATGCTTTCCGTGCTTCCTGAAAGCGGATAAGCGCAGTTTTATCCTTGATTGTGATGTGCGTCAACTTTTGCTCTTGCGCGCCTCGGATGCCTTGTGTTTAAGGATGGTTCTGCCGTTGCCGGGGTGAGCGTGGGGTGTGGGGAGCTGCCTTCTTGAGTGCAGCTATTCCTTTCCCCAAGTGCTTGGGGCAGGGCAAGGCCACTTCTGCGATTGAGGCTGGCTTAGTTGGCGCCTAAAGCAGAGGAGCGCTGCTCACACGACTGGCGCCGCGGACAGTGCCCATCTCGTATTCGGAGTGCTTGGGGCGAGCCGGCCCGCGTAGCACGTGGTGCAAGCGACAATGGGCTACGGCCCTCAGAACGTTGTGTAATTTCTAAGTGATTGATTTGGTGGCGCATTCGTAATGCGTAGGTCGCAGGTTCGACTCCTGTTTCCGGCACCAGTTGTATGAAAAGCCCCGGCCTTGGTCGGGGCTTTTTTTTGTGCCCTGGTAGCGCCGGGCCATGCCCGGCGGAATGCCGGCCCCCGTAGTGCCAGCCCATGGCTGGCAGCCCCCGATTTCCGAATCTCGCAGCCCGCCAGTCCTTTCGGCTTCCCACGCACCCGGCTCCGCGCCCTGCTCGTAACCCGGAAACCGCACCCGGCCATTCCTGTGCTATGGATACACAGCCTTGCTTCAAGGCACTTTCAGGGATTGGAAGGGTGCGCACGTTCGGGGGAACTGCAGGCGGTGTGTCGACCCGCTTCAGGGGTTTGAAGATCGAATTCGCAAGTCGGGAGCATTAGGCTCCTGGCTGTGCTGCGTGCTGCTCATTGGCCTTGGCGTGTCGACATCCGCTATCGCCCGGACGACGGTTACATACATCCACACGGACGCCTTGGCCTCGGTTGTGGCCGAGAGCGACGCCAATGGCAACGTGATCAAGCGCTATGACTACGAGCCTTACGGCGCCGTGGTGGGTGGGGAAGTCACGGACGGGCCAGTGTATGCCGGGCATGTGAGTGACTCGGCGACCGGACTGAGTTACATGCAGCAGCGGTACATGGATCCGCAGTTGGGTGTGTTCCTGTCGGTGGATCCGGTGACAGCGTATGAGCAGCCGGCTGGGCAGTTCAATCGGTATCGATACGCCTCATCAAACTCATACAGGTTTGTCGATCCCGACGGCCGAAGGGATAAGATCAAAGCGCAGGCTGCAAAGTCCGTGGATATAATGTGTGCCGCTAGCGCTCAAGGAGGCTTGCCGTGCGCGGATTGATAACCTTTCCGGCTGCCATTTTTTCATGTGTGACTTGCGTGGCGGTATTATTCCTGGCAGGCGCATGCAGTAGTGGTGAGGAGCGCGCTCGGCGTGTATCCATTGAGGAAATGCTGATTTCTGGTCAGTCGCTTGGTGGGGTCAGGTTGAGGATTGAAGGGTGTATGGAATCAAGTCCTCATGGAGTCATGATCAATGGATGCCATTCCGGTGAGCGTGGGATTCCAGTGTTGTTTTCGAAAAGCGCGGATCGCTATGCTCCCATCCTCTACGAGCGAGGTATATTGCTGGAGGGTGGTCAAGAAAAAGTGGTCATTGCTGCTTTGTGTGGAGATTATTCTCAGACTCCTGGCGGAAAAGATCGTTGGTTTGAGGTTGATTCATTTTTTATGGATGGCCGGGCCTATGGTGATGGATTTGATTGCGCGGCTGATCGTGAGCGCTGGCGTTGATCGATTTCGATAACATAGTGGGTCTCCGTTGGTACGCCGATGCGTAGGTCATTGTTAAAGCGTTCGGGGTTTCCCCAGTCACGGGAGACAGTGTGGCTGAGGCGATTAGAGCGAGCCAAAGTACGAAAGTTGGCTCTATCGCCACTTGAAGACCCTCCGCCCGATGTCCGCCCTCACCAAGCGCATCGTTCTTACAGCAGAACCCCGTGATCGGCAGGAGTAGCTCGGTTGCATTTACCTGCTCTTTGACCAGAAGATATCGATACGAGTGACGTATTCCTTTTTGGGATGCCTTGATGAGTGTTTAGCCTGCATGGGCGGGCGTAGCTCGCCCAGGTGAGAGTCGACCCAGCCGGGAGGGGCAATAGTGGGAGCTGAGGATTACGCCTTTCTTGCACACCTGCTTGAGTCAGGTCTGTTGGCCGTTGGCAGCGGGATCGATCCCGTGCAGATGGACGCGTATTGGTCGGGAGACATCGGGGTTCCGGCGCCGATTGATGCGGACGTTGCGACGTATCTGTTGCGTGCGGATTCCGATGCGTTGATCCGCGCCGCCCTGTGGGTCGTGCACAATCACTGCCTGTCAGCGACCCATCCGGCATTGCATATGCGCGTCGTTCGCTGGCTGTTCGCCCGAGATCGGCTTGCACGGTCCGAGCTGTCCGGCTTGCTTGCCCTGATGTCGCGCCAGGGGCTGGGCCATGACGGTGAGGCAATCGCCCAGATTGCGATGGGCGCGCTGGATGAGGGAAGGCTGGACGAAGGCGAGGAGCTGATTGTTCCCATGCTGTGGTGCCTCGGCGCGTCTTCCGCGAGACTCTTTGTTGATTTCAACAACCGCGATGCCGACGGCCACCTGCGGCTCGATCTATGCGGCACGCAGAACGACGTTGCCGCACAGTCGCTCGTTCTGCAGGATGGGTTGATCACCACCGGCTACGACGGCGACCTGGCCGCGGCTATCATCGTGATCGGGCCGGGCAGCGAAGGTGTGTGGCGAGCCAGGATCGTGGATGGCCCTTGGGAGGAGTTGCGAACGTTGAAAGTGTGAGGTTACGGAGGCGGAAGCCTAGGCTGCCGCAGTTCAATGGAAGACTGTTTCACTTGGGTGCCACGATGAAGATGGTTGGTTTGGTTCTTGCGGTTCTGGTTTTATTGTCATTGTCCGGCTGTGAAGTCCCGCCGCGCTTCGACATCTGTAAGTATCGTGGAAATTCAAGTTCTGAAAATTTCTGCGTTGTCTCCTATGTGTATCTGATGGCACATCCCGAGCAGTTTGAGGGCAGGGATGTGGAGTTCCGGGCCTGGGCTCGCGTGGCCCGTGATGCCACCCTCTTTTTCCCGACCAGGGAGGCCATGGACGATGGTGAGTCTGTCTCGTCCGTGGTTGTTTATGGGGAAGCGATGGCGCCTGATCTTCTGCAGAGAGCGCGCGTTGCACGCGTTCTTGTACGGGGCAGGTTCTATCTGTCTGAAGGGAAGGTGCATCCCTTGGACGCCGAGCGACTTGGCGTCATTCAGAACGCCGTGATCCTGCCTTAGGCCGGAGTGCCGCCGGCCCATCCTTCGCCCTGGCTGTCGGTTCCTGCACGCCAAATAGGCCGATTGCGTCATAACGGCCCAAGCCACGCGTTGTCCATCAACGGGGCGAAAATTCGCCGTACAACAATTGGGAAGCGAAAAGCGTCACGCGCCCCGCTGATCTCCGGTCCATTCGCGGCTCCAAATGTCGCATAAGCCTCAACATCAGTGCGCTCGCGACTTTCCTCGTCGCCTACGCCACTCACCCCGCATGCAACACTTCCCACCGCACTCTCGATTCCCTCCGAACCTTTCGGATTTTTCTCATTGAATCGAACGTGCAGGCGTAGACAACATGGCGCGCCACCAGAACAGGGTGGCCGGGCGTGCAAACCCGAGACAGATGTTACTTACGCTTGCCAGCCGGCACCGTCCTGAAGCGGTGCCGGCTGGCAATCCGTCGGCCTTTATGGCGGGCGGTGCGTGGGGGTCTTCGGACCCGCCGGTCAATGGTAACTCTCTGTCCCGGTTTGCAACCCGCACCGTCCGCCACCCGCCTCCGCGCGGTGGCGCTGTCAAATACAGCCACGGAAGCCGACGCCATGACCACGCGAAAGAACCCACCGCTCCATGTTGTTGATGCCGTCAACGACGATGAAGACCCCACCTCCGATATCAGCACCTTCCAGGGCTGCCTCACCCGCATCCGGGATGGCGAAGGCTCCGATGGCATGCTCTGGCCAGAAGAAAACCTGTCCGACGGTCGCAGACAATCCCTGGCACGAATCGACCGTGCGGCCGTGGCCATCCTCACGGCGGCGGAGATGCTGCACGCAGCCAACCGCTGCAAGACCATGGCCACGCCCCGCCGCCACCTCGTTGAGGGCGTGGTGGAAGGGCTTTTCTTCGCCTGCCGCGAGCTGGCGGAACTGGTATGCCGGGAAGTCAGGCCGTCCTGACATCCTGGCGGGGCAAGCGGGGTCGTATAAACCCGCTGTCCCGGCCAGGGGCTGCCTGATACGCTGCGCCAGCGCGCCCCGTCGCGGGGCCTCAGGGATCGTGTGCCATGGCATCAGGGAATGTGTTGCGCCGAACCATCATTGCCGCAGCCCTCGTGGTTCCGGTAGCGCTTCCTGCGCTGGCATGGGCCGCGCAGGAGGCCGAGACCACGCGTTTCGTACGGGAAGCGCGGCAGCTGGAAGCCTCTCCGCTGCAGCCCGGTGCGCAGGACATGCGGCGGTGGCTGCTCAACTGGACGATGGAAACGCCGGATTACCAGGTGATTATCTGCCCGGTCCTTGGGCTGCCCGAGACTGTGGATGAGGAAACCTCCATTGCGCCGGAGGTGCTTGCGCAGCAGATGTTCGGAAACCTGGCCTACCAGATCACGCAGGGCAGTGACGGCGACGAGGTGGATCGTCAGTTGGCCGGCGTGGAAAGTGCACTCAAGGCCTACGCGGTGTTTTTGAAGGCCGATCCCTCGTTGAAGATCCCGGGCGTGGATCATCTGGCCGCGTTGCAGAAGGCCGGCACCCTGCGCGCGCATGTGGCGGCGGTCCTTGAGGAAAAGTGCAGCGGCGATGCTCCCAGGGAAACCCTGAGACTGGACGAGGACGAGGACGATGCAGCGCCGCCCGTCCGGGGACCGTTCCTGGGGGACTTCCTGCGCGGCACCAGCGTGGTCTACCCGATGCAGGTGGGCCAGTGGAACGCAGTGGATGAGCGCCGGTACGACGATGTGCTCGGTGGCGCTTCCATCCGCTTCGCGCGGCCGGGCGACACCAGCGGCTGGATCGACCTGTATTTCTATCCCGTCGGCCTGCAGGAGCCGGCCGAGCAGCGGGCGATGGCCGAGGGCGAGCGCGAGGCGCTGCTGGACGCGCGCAAGGAATTGATGGCCAGCGAACGGGACATGTCCGCGCTGCAGCCGATGGTGGTACCGGTGGCCAGCCTGGGCGTTGGTGGACCGGCGCAGGTGGACGCGAACGCGCTGGACTTCAGCTACAGCAGCAAGGGCATGGCCTACAGCTCGGTGATGGTCTTCGCGATCGACCGCATGTACGCCATCAAACTGCGCTACAGCGTGGAGGCGGCGGCAGCCAGCCGCCAGCAGGCGCGCCGGGAGGCAGAAGCATTCTTCAGGACGCTGCTGTCGGGCGTGAAGGTCAGCAGCTTCGGAACCTGCGGCCGGGTGCCTGCGGCGGATCAGCTCCGGCTGCGCGCCGGCTGCGTGGGCGTCGATCCACTGCTGCCGGTAGTAGGCGAGGGCCAGCGCGAGCTGCGCTTCGAGTACCCCGCGCCCCATGGCGCTGCGGCGCGGTAAGGGGCGCCCAGCCATGCAGCCGGACGACAGGCGCCCTGGCTGCATTCCTGAATGCGTTCATCGGGCTTTGCCGATTCCGGCATCCCCGCCCCCTGCGCACCCGGTGCGACAACGTGTCGCAGCGATATCCGGCCACTTCCTGCGCTGGATCATTGTCAATGCCCTTCTTAAATGTTGCGTGACGGCCTAAAATTGAAAGGCTGACTCGACCCCACCTCACTGCCTGTCTCAACCGCAGGCGGGACCGGCTTTGGCCGGAGCGGGCAGGACGGGGAACGGCATTCCCTCGCAATTGGATCGACCGATGATTCCGTTGAAGTCCCTTGTGCGCTGGTTGCGCCCGGGCCTGCTGCTGTCGTTGCTGGTGATGCTCACCGGTTGCGATGCAGTGGCCATC
>PJTS01000468.1_pt1 | contig 24817 bp, 30 predicted proteins | sample 1512251 | NCBI WGS metagenome assembly PJTS01 (sample SAMN08177686, study PRJNA422409) | Soil metagenome, whole genome shotgun sequencing project. | isolation source: Soil (2) enriched on wood chips: alkali lignin treatment | place: USA: Madison | collected 2015-01-15 | reverse complement strand
TCCAGACTGCCGCGAGAGCCGAGACGCGCGCCAGACGCGTCGCTCAGCTGGTGGAGATGCTTGCCCGCGGCGAAACCATCCATCTCTTCAAGCCGCGTGCCAAGGCTTGATTGCGAAGTACGCATGCGTATGGGCATTTTGCATTGAGCGGCCCGCGTTCCTGTTGCTGTCTGGTGTTGCCTGCGGCGAAAAGCATGACTCATATACCAGCGCCAGAGAAGGGCTGCTCGATATTCACGCCGACGAGGGCAAGGGCTGGGTGGCGAGGGGGAGACGAAGCCAGGGGGCAAAACTGGGGGCATCTGAAATGTGCCCTCAATTTCTAAAAATGTACCCCCAAATGTGCCCCCAGATGCCCCCGGATTGCGGCACACTTCTACGGACTCCGATGCACTTCAAATTGAGGTCTACAGAGGAGAAAAAGAAAAAGGCCGGAAGGTTATGCACCTTCGCGGCCTTGAATTTGGTCCCCCCGACAGGAATCGAACCCGTTAACTCATCATTTCGGGTCAGATCAACCTGAAATCACCTCTTGGCTGCTAGCCAAATGAAGCCGATTTCCTTGCTTTCTTGCCATCATGTCCCACGGTATGTCCCATGCCGATGAAGGTCAGACTGACCCGCTTTCCGCTCGGTGCTGACAGGATGCTTGAGATGGCCAACGACGGCCATGCAGCGCTTGCTGCAGAGTCTGCACTGGCTGCGAAGCCTCAAAAGCTAGGCATAGAAGCCACTTCGCGAGACACCGAGCACCTCGCACATCAGAGTCACCGGCCAGCCCCCTCGGTGTTGCGCAACGAAGCTGAAATTAACATCGACTCCTTGGTGAAGAAGGTCATGGCCTTTTCAGGATATAGCACTCAATTTAATACTGATGAACTATTAAAATTAATCTATCCGCATAAAAATATGCGCACGGAAATTCGTGCGCTATATGTAATATTTTAATTGATTCTCAAAAAGATTCGAATTCTTCGAGATATTTATTCAAGACTTCTTTTGTTCTTTGAGAAATATTTCCTTTAACCTCACATCGTAGCAAATAAGCTAATGGTGCATCCTTTGAAACATTTCGAACATACGCTTGAATTGTATTCTCATCATTACTAATAATTGTGCTAATGCAGGAACTTAAAAATTGCGGCACATAACCAATAAGATGTTTTGGATTTTCTGTTCTGATAATTACTGCATTTTTATCAAATTTATTTTGCTTATCAAGGCAGAGGAAAAGCTCATCATCAACATTTAAATTATCAACAACCTCTTTAACTGAGTGATGGAAGTAGCGCAATCCGTGAGAGTTGAAAGAATGCTTAAAATTTCCATCGCTATCCCAGCTGAATTTTTTAATAACCTGATAATTATCAGTGCCTCTAGTTCCTTCAGATCTTGTTAAGATTGTAAAGGGATCAGCATTACCTTCATTAAGTCCAAGCCAGCCAATATATTCTTTGTACTCAGGCCTTTTTGAGGACAAAACCCTGTTCGCAAAAAATGGGAACAAGTTTTCTGAAAAGTATTCAGTCTTCAAATCTTCCATGCCGCTAAGCGGCTGAAAAATAGAGGTTTTTTCCACCCCTTTTGTGTAATTGAAAATATATGATTCTTCATTTTTTCGCAGACGACCGACAATATGCCAGACTCTAGATTCTGGATTCTGCCAAGATACGAAGACTTCATTCATTGATTAGCCTGTTCTAAGATTCTGTTTTTATTTTCTAGAATTAATCGCTTAGTAAAATCTTTGGAGATATTGCTAAGAATCTCATTAGGGAATTTTCTTAAAATCGTATCAATTTTGTCATCGTCTACTATTCTAAGTTTATCCAGCCAAAATTGCAAGCATTCACCCTCTCGGGCAGATGCCTTTAAAAAGGCCTCAGAAGTCCCCAAGGGATTTTTATCATCCCTTAAATTAAAAATTGCAGAACGTGCCTTGCTAGCAAAAACTTTAATGCTTCTATTCTTGTCCTTAGTATTCAATCGCTCCAATTTTTGGTCGTCAGAAAGATTAAATCCAAGGCTTGCAGCATGATCATAGCTTGGACAAAGAATTTTTTCTCTGGTGTTTATATTCAAAATAAACGCCCAATTTTCATGATGACGATCCTGATTACTTACCAAGGCATCAAGTAATAGATAGCCACAAAATAGAGATGTTGCTTTATCAACTGGAGAATTGGCTGGACAACTAATTTTCTGAGCCTTAATGCATCCAATGATTCTAGAAAACGTGTGCTCTCTTGTTTTAACAAATTTTCTCTCAGCATCCGATTGTGGTGCGGGGTAACCGGTTCTGTCATTGGCATGCAGAACTTCATTGCCCATAACCAAACGTTCATCACTTCTCACTAAGCTCTCACAATAAATTCCATGGCGATCATGGAAATTTGCCAAATGGTATTTGGCATGGGGAATATCTAAAATTTCAGCAATTTCTTCAGCGATTTTTTCGGACCAATGCTCTCCAGTATTGACGCGTGAAAATTTAAAAAGAAAGCGCTCATCAGGTCTGTCAGATTTATAAAACCAGAATTTTTCTTTCGAGCCAAGTTGCTCTAGTACATCTTTAGTGCAAGTCAACTTTTCAAAATCGAACATCATTCTCTCCATGTGCTTTCACCGCATGATCGATCTCGAGCCGACCATAGAGAGCGTTTTTGCCTTGAACAATCAACGCCATCTCTTCAGATTTTTTCATTTCCATCTCTACGCCCTTGGTCTTGACCACTTTGGTTTTTCATCAGATTCGGAGAACGAAATGAAAGTCGGAACCCGGTAGATCACCAACTTGTTCGCGAGTCGCAAATCGCGCTCTTGGACGCCAGCCAGGCTCCCTTTGGATGAGCACGTCCTTGATGGGGAGATCGTCTACAGGAGAGGAGGTCTTTGGTTGACTCATCTAAACAGTCTAGCAAGGGGTGCGCAAGAGGGTAGGGTGACTGTCCTCAGTCACTCACTCAACTCACAGCGCCACTCTTGCGCTTACCAAGCACCGTCCACGTATTCCAGGCCGGAGAATTTCAAGATTCCCGCATAGGCCTCAATTAGCTTCGGTTCGTAGAGCTTCCTGCGTTGCGATGGGTATTCGACTAGTTGCCCGCAATGAAAGCATCCAGCTTGCGGCGCTCTGCGCCCTGGTCTGCACCTTGAATCCATCGGCTATACACCCGGAAAAACATCTCTATGGAGTGCCCCATCTGCATGGCCACCCAGCCGGGCGTAATGCCCGCCATCAGGCACATGGTCGCAAAGGTGTGGCGGGTCTGCCGGGCATCCCGGTAGCGCAGGCCCAGCGCGCCGACGGTAGGGCGCCACCATGCATCCAGTGGAATGTCAGTGGATCCAAAAGGCTTGCCCTGCTCAGTCTCAAACACATAGACGGCATTCCTGTGGCTGCTCGCTTTCTGGCGGCGCAATGCTTCCAGGGCATTGGCCGTCAGCTCCACCGTGCGGGTGTTGCCGGTCTTGGTTCCCTTTTCCTCGCCGCGCGTCCTGGCGGCATCAACCAGCATTTTTCCGGCCTTGAGGTCTACCTTGCTCCACTGCATTGCAATCTGCTCGGACGGACGCATGCCCGAGAAGAAAGCGAGCTCAAAATAGTTGCGAGCCTGACCGGCAGGCATGGACTGGATGATCTGATTGACCTCATGCAGCGGAAACGGGTCCGGCCCTGGCTTCTGATGGCGGCGCATCTGCACATGGTCATGCAACGGCTCTGCCAGGAGCTTGGCCTTGAACCCGTATTCCAGCACTTGGCGCAACACGGTGGCCACGTTGTTGAAGGTCTTGCCATTGGACGGGAAGTCCGCCAGCAGCTTCATCAACGCGCGGTAGTCCAGGCTGGCCAGCCGCATTTCCATCAGCTCGTTGTAGTGGTAGCTGGTCAAGGTCTGCTCATAGTGGTGGAAAGTGCTGTGCTGCACTTGCGGTTTTTTCACGCGCAGCCACTCACCAGCCAACTGTTTGAAGGTGAGGGACTGTGCATCCTTGGTGGCGCGCGGCGAGTCTGGGAAGTAGTCCGCCAGGGCAAATGCCCCGCGCTCGATCTTGGCCAGAATCTCCAGCCGCAGCCGGGCTGCGTACTGGATGTTCGCTGGCGTCGGCGCCAGGTCCAGGCGCTCGCGCCCGAAACCCTGGGCGCGCAGGTCGATCTGCAGGTGTGACTCCCGAACAATCACACCTGTGGTTTTGGCTACTGCTCTTGGCATGTCTTCGCCTTCTTGCGGCCTCGGTTGCTGCGGACACTGGGCGTCTTGTCGACCAGCGAATAAAACCCGTTCATGTTGATGAGCTTGCGGCCTTCAAACCACTTCCAGACTGGTCCCTCTGGCCAGATGCCGGAAAGCCCGGTGCGCTCGTTGAAGAAAGATTCCGGCAGCCCTGTTTCTGCGCCGGCCTTTGCGATGGTGACCCAATTGGATTGATTCATGTTCATTTCTCCTTTGCTCAGGCGGCGGCCTTGTTTGTTCTGTTGATGTGGATGCTGATGGCGGCCTCGATCACTTCCAGGCCCAGGGACTGGGCAATGCTGTATTCCAGCCGGGCGCCCTTGCTGTTTTCCCAGCCGGGCAGCAGGTAGATGGCCTCGCAGCTCACCAGCTGCCACAGGGCCATCCTCATATAGCCGCGCCAGGAGCCGCAGGGCGGTGGCGGGTTCTCTGCCGGGTTCTCCACATGCCAGCCGCGCGCACGCAGCTCGGTGGCCTTGTCGTTGAAGGTCGGATAGTTCAGCTCTGGCAGGCCACTCATGGGGCCAGACAGATACACACGCTTTGCACTCTGGCGGGCCTGCATGACCTCCAGCATGGAGAAGATGCAGCGCAGGTCTTGCTTGCCCAGCAGTATCTGGCCCATGTGGCGCACCCTGTCTGCGATGTAGTGGCGCGCAAAGGCCCAGCCCATGGCGCCGCCGCCGAGTAGTGCCAGCTTGAGGACAATCAGTCGAATGAGGTTCACCGTGTTCATTGCTCAGTCCCCCATACGGCGGGCGCTTCTGCTGCGGTAGCCGCAGCCTGTGTGGACCGCATACCGTCCAGAACGACCCATGCGGTGTGCAGTTCCTGCTCGCGGTTCATCAGCGCGCGGCCGTGTTGGCTCTGCCATTCGCTGGCTGGCAAGTGCTCAATCTTTTTCGTGGCTTCGCGCAGGTCGGCGTTTAGGCGGCCGATCACAACTTGCAGCGCTTCGGGAAATTGCTGTGTGCCACTCATATTCATGGTTCAACCCTCCACGCGCTCAACACGCAGCACGCCCTGACCGCTGGCCACATGCGCGTTGACTTTGGCCTGGGTGGCATTGCCTGCTTTGACGCGGATGGTGGGCAGCAAACCAGCGTCGGCCAGGGCTTCCACGTTGCTGGAAGCGTCGGCAGGAATGAGGATGGCGCGATAGCTATGCAGGGCTGTGATGTTCTGGTCCATGGTGATACCTCCTGATGTGGGTTAGACGGCGTGTTTGAAAAGTGGGACAACCTGGGCGGTCGGCTCCAGCTCCAGTGCCTGCTGGGCTTGCACTGCTTCGAGTGCTGCGGCATTGCGCTGCTGCTGGGCTTGCTTGCGGCGAATGGCTGCAAAGCTTTTGGCTAGATCGGTGCTCACTGCGGGCGTGTACTTGAAGCCAGCGGCTGGATTGACGGCTGCGCGGCTGGGTTCGGTGCGTTTTGCGGGCATGGCGAGTCCTCCTGTGATGGATCAATGGGTGGTTTGGAAGAAATGGGCCGCTTGCTGGAAGCGCTGGGCCATCGTTTTGGGCTGGTACAGGACCGAATCGGGGCTGTCTGGACTGGTCCAGTCCTCTGCCTCGTGGTCGCCGCGGCCGAAAAAAGCCTTGGCGGTCTTGCCCGTGAGCCGGGCCGTACAGTTATTGAAACGAGTCCAAGGGGCCGCCAGCGGCGGCCGGGACACGGCCTCGCCTGTGCCCTGCGCCACTTCGTCCCCTTGGGTGGTTTCTGCGCTGCTGTCAGCTGCAAATGTCGATACGTAGGGGGCCCATGCAATGCGGCGGCTGACGAGCCAGCGGCCACGCATGCGCCCGCGCTGCGGCGTCAGGCCTACGACACTTCCCTGTGTGACTTCTTCACCGTATTGATTGACGGCACCAGCCTCCGGCGTGCGATGCACTACGCGCAGATGCCACTCATGGCGCTTGCAGGCATGGCCGCCCATGGCCTCCATGAACAAGCACCAGTTCGCGCGCATGTCGCCGTGGCGATGGCATGCGGTGTAAGCGCGGCTGGTGTCGCGGTCGCCTTCGCGGCCAAACAGTTCCAGCTGGTCCTTGCTGACGCGGCGCAGTTCGCGCCACACGGTCACGCTGGGCATGCCAATGGTTTGAAACTGACGAATGCCCCACGTGCTGGCCCAGGCATCCACGCGGCGATAGCCTGCAAACCCGTCCTTTTCGGATGCATTGCTCTCGGGCTGCTCCGGCTTGTCCAGGTCCAGAGCAATCTGCACTTCATGACCCTGCACAACGTCCGTGTGCTCAGCCAGGGCATGGTGGCCCACAGACTTGGCGATGTACTTGGCCACATAGCCAGCAGCGCCACCGGCCAGCATGCGCTTGATGCAGACACGGTTCTTTTGTGCGCCCGGCTCATCGCCATCGTCTTCAAGCCAGTATTTGCGAATCAGCGCTTCCAGGCGGACAGCAGCCTCTTCGCATTCGACCCAGACCAGCGCATGCCAGTGCGGCGTGGCATCGTGGTGGGGCTCAGCCACACGCAGGCCATACATGCCGATCTTCTTGCGCTTGGCGGCGCTGCGCAGGCGTTGCCAGTTCTTGCAAAGCCAGTTCTGGCCATCGCGCGGCGTCAGGCCCGGCACGTACTTTTCATTGGGCACAGGGCGCCCGCTCTTGCCCAGCTTGACGGGGTGAAAGCGGCTTGGCAGCGTCAGGGTGAGAAACAGGCCCACATGGGCGCGGGCGTCTGCATATTCCTCGGCGCCACGGATGCGGGTCATCAGCTCACCACCGCGCACCACAGGATTGGATGTGCCAAGCGAAGCCAGCTCGGCCAGATTGAAGACCTGCCCCGCCTCGTTGGTGTAGAGCGTGCGAGCCAAGCCGTCCGCGTTGCGCTTGATTTGATGGGTACGGCGCATGAGGCCCAGATGGCTGACATAGCCACCACTGGCGCGATGCACCATTCCAAGACGGATGTGCCCACCTTCCACCACACGGGCCACATGGGTACGCAGACGCCTGCGCCACCAGCGCGGGTCTTGTGCTCGTTTGACGGCAGGCAGCCCCTTGATAGGCTTGTCCTCATCCACGCCAATCATGCGAACCAGCATGCGGATGGCGTCCACCCTGCGGGCAACACTGCGGGCCGCCTGGGCGTTCTGCTCGTCTTCGGTCAGATACTTGCCCAGGGCGCTCCGGCGTTCTGCCTCTTCTGCGCGCAGTGCCGTTTCATCGGCCACGCAAATTGCTTCTAGCTCGCCCGCTTGGTCTGCCAGCGCCTTGGCCCATTTGCAAATGTCGTGGTCATCCAGATTCCAGCGCATGGCATCGCCATAGGCATCCTGGAATGCGGCCAAGTCCTTGAGGCCGTCCCATGCCTCGGCCCACTCGGGCGGCTGCTCCAGGTGCCACTTGGCCAGCTCGCTGGCATCGGCACCCATGGGCGCCACCGGCTCAATTTTCTTGAAGCGCGTGCGGATAACTGCACGCCATGTCTCAGGCGCATCGTCAATGATGCGTTCCAGATGCTCCGCCACATGGCGCAGCTGGGGCTTGTTCTTTTTCCAGTCGGCAAGCCCTTTGGGCAGTTCGCGCAGTATCTTGGCCATGGCGAACTACCAGATGCTGTCCAGCGCCTTGACGCGCCCAAAATGACGCTTGGCAAGGCGCACCTCTGTTTTGATGGCTTGCCGTTCAGGTGGTGGCATGGCCTGGAAGTCGCGGTTGGCCAGGGCATCAAGGTCGCCATCGACGCCGCACAGCAGCAGCAAAGCCATGCGAATGCGAACGGGCAGGGCATGCCATTCACTGTTTTCAGCATCGATATAGCCATACCCGGACTTCCGGCGGAAGAACTTACGATGTACAGCTATCTGGGCGCGTACTTCCTTCGGTTGCGGAGCCGCCTCGTCTTTCAGACGTTCATCCTGCGCTGTTGCATTACGCAGGATGAGGTCGAGGTCTGAAAAGTTGCGCATCGCCACCTTGCTGGTGTGCATCGGGATCTGCTTGTCCTTGACGATGCTCAGCATGCTTTCCAGCAACTGCACGACCCGGTATCCGGGGAATGGCGGAAACCACTCTCCATTAGTGATGCGCAGCAGCTCCACAGCGGCAGGCAGAAGCACCGCAGCGCCTGCGGGCTGACCGTCAGCCGGCGCCGCGTCGGCGGGTGCCAGCTTGGGCGGCAGCATTACCAGGGCATTGCGCATCGGGGTGTTCATTCAGACCCTCACGCAGCTCATGAACCATGCAGCGCCATAGATGCGCACTGCGCAATCCCTGGCCATGAGGTTATTGGGCGCACCGATCACCATGCGGCGGCGCACATGGTCCTTGTCTATGTGGGTGATGGCAAAGCGGCTCATGCAACGGTCTTTCAGGTTTTTGGGCGTGAAAAGGGCCGCAGGGCCAGCAAACTGGCTCTGTCAGCGGTGTGGAAAAGGGGTAGCGGTTAGGGCGCTAGGTGCGCGGCGGGTCGGGCGGTATGCCTGCGAACAGGTCGCCCGTTACCGGCTCGGTGTGCTCAGGCACATGCTCTGCAGACCGCGCCACATCCATCTGGGTACGTACCAACTCACGGCGCACATGGGTGGATATGGGCAGGTTCACTGACGGGTCAGGGGTGGCGCTCGGGGAGATCGTGTAGTGAATCTCCATGACTGCCTTGAACGTATGGCCGCACTCGTAGTTGGTGCAGCAATAGATGAAAGTGCGAGTCAGCGCGCTGGTTTCAAAGCTGGTGCGCGAGTTGCAAGGCGACTTGCAATGCGGGCAGCGCAGGCGCGTTCTGTCGCGCGGGATGCTCTTGGGCTTGCGGTCAAGGACCAGCGGCGGCTGCTTTTTGGCGGGTGCCTGAGCTTGCCCGTTCGCGGTGTTACAGCCTTGCCCGGTTTGTCCCACAGCTTGAGGCTCCACCACGCCCATGCTGACCTTACGCACGCCTACGCCCAGGGCAGCCTGCGCAAAACTACGATGCGCCTGCAGACCGGGCTCTGCATTGAAAGGATCGTTTTCGACCATGGGCACCTCACTCATAGCTGACAGCACCCCCTGCGGGCGTGGCCACAGCGCGCTGCTGTATGCGTTGGCGGTAGATCGGCATGCCCATGCGAAACACGGCCCGCGCAAAGTTGCCGGGGCGGCGCGATTCATTGCGGGCCATTTCTTCGACATCGGCCTGTTCAGCGGGTGGCAGGCGCATGGCAATCGGCTTTTCATTGACCAGACCACTGGCGGCCTGCCAGCGGCTGCGGGCGGGCTGGGCGACATCGACCTGCAGCGTCAAAAAGCCTTGCTCGCGGTACACGGCCAGACCCAGCAGGTAGACCATCCGGGCAAAGTTGCCTGCAGGCCTGTCCTCTGCACGGGCCAATTGCAGCACCTCGTCCAGCTCTTGCTGGCCCAGGCGAATGGCAATGGGCTTGTTCACAGCCGATACGACCAGATGCGTAGGTGATTTGGCAGCTTGCAAGTTGTGGTTGGTGGTCATGTACGATGAGCTGGCTTGTTACAGCATGCAAATGAAACGGATAGCAGCCAATGCGCTACTCAACAGAGAAATTGATGTTCGCGGCCATCGTTCAGGAGCAGGCTGTAGCGCTGGCAAACGCGGCTTTTGAACAAGACAAGAAGAAAGCCTTTGGCAGCAAAAGCAATGCTGAATTTCTGCGCGTGGTGGAGTCTGGTGAGTTCGATGCATGGCAAGCCACTTGGCACCAAAGCCACCCTATCGAAACCTACCTGCAGGAGGCGCTTGAGCGCATTGAGTTGGTTGCAGACTTCATTTTTCAAAGCCCTCGGGACCAGCAGCCTTTGAGTGCCTGATATGTTGCAAATTGTTTTTTTGCCCTGTCTGGCGGCACAATGAAGCACCACAACATCAAACCCGGAGAGGCAGGAATGCAGACAAAACTCCTGGAGGGGATCGTTCCACGGAATGACGACCAGCTCATCATGGCCATGGTCGAAGCTCAATCCCATATTGAGTGGCGCGGAACTGGTAAGGACCGAGTTATTGGCCTTCGCAATGAGTCGGGCCAGGTCTACCGGCACGTCATTGCCAGTGGCATGGGGGAGTTCATGCACCTGATATCTACGCTGGAAGCCCTCAACTTGCGCGAACAGCTTTTGGATACGCTCGGAATGCGTGAAGAATGCGACGCCATCTTTTCCTGAGCTGCCAGCCGCTGGACGCAATGCCTCAGGTCGCATGCTTTTGCGCACGTACTTGAGGATGTAGCGCACCACTGACGAGCCAGCGGTGCAGCTGGTTCCTTGATTTGCACACGCATGGCCTGTCGGGATGGTGATGGTGGTCATGTACGATGAGAACTGAGATTTACAACGTACTAGGATTATTGAGCCTTATAAGGTTCAATGTCAAGGATTTATTGTGCCTTTTGATACCAGTCATGGAGAGAGACTGACCGAGGAGCGTCAACGACTTGGCGTCTCACAGGTTGAGCTGGCTGATACGTGCGGGATCACTCGCACCATGCTTAGTCGCTACGAGCGAGCAGCTGCGGAGCCAGGATCGGGCTCATTGATAGCTCTTGCAAATGCCGGTGTTGATGTTCTGTATGTGCTGACTGGTCGGCGTGAAGGACAGACTGAGGCGACGCTCAATGCAGATGAGCATGACTTACTGGATGTATGGCGAAATGGCTCACAAGAGGTGCGGGCAGCCTTACAAGCCGTGGCCAAGTTGGCTTCTTCTTATCAAGAGAAATAGGTAAGAACCGACTTTCGGGCTGACGGTACAGAGAGACTGCAGCTCATTAAAGAGGGGGAGTGCAATGCTGGTTTTAGAGAACGCCCGTTCAACGCGGCGAGGTCTTTTCACAGCCTTGGTCGCTGCTGCATTGGGATTGCTCGCAGGTTGCGCGCCGCACGACGGCAGCAGCACCGTCGAGGCAACCCAACAAGCGCCGCGTGCGGCTCAGCTGGATGAGGCCGGAATGATCGCCGCCGTGGGACGCCCTGTGGTCAGCGAAACCCGCCTCAATGATGGCAAGGGCTACAGCTTCCTGACCGACAAGTGCGGCAAGAGCGTGTGTGGGCCGGATTTCGGCCTTGAATTCCGCCGCGGCCGCGTGAATGTGTATTGGGAGTTTTTCAGGGACGACGACGGCGAGACCTTTGAAGCAAAGAACGCCGAAAACCTGCAGTTGGCCGCTCAGGTGTTGACCTACGCCCTTGGCGAAGACTCCGCACGTCAGTTGCTGGAAAGCGCCAAGAACGGGGACCCCGTGCGCGACGGCAAGTTTGCAGGCAAGCGCGTTGGGCTGTCCACCGGCCCCACCTCAACGCTAGTGCAGATTTTTCTCTGAATAGGCGAACGCTATGCTTGGAAGGCGCTTTGGTGAATTCATTTTTATCAACCGAGTAAGTCAAGGGTGACTGAGCGGCTTATTTTTTAGGAGCTAACTGATGCTTCGTATTGATAAGGCCTTGGTAGGCTGTGTTTTAGGGCTGGTTGGGGTTGTTGCACATGCCGACTCGATGTGTGACTGCAGCAAAATCATTGGACAGTGCGCAGCGTCCATCAAAATGAAATCGCTGACCGGGTCTGCTCCGTCCTACTCGGCCAACTACTCGATTACCTCGACCACGGCGACATGCTCGAAGGTGTCCTACAACATTGATGGCACCCCGTATTTCAACGTCCTGGCAAACACCAACACGGTGGAGGACAGCGCTTTTGGCACATCGCCGATTTCCATAAAGAATTTTTCAGAAGTCCGGTGCGATATCTGCGCTAAGGCAGGCCAACAAAGCTCTGCACCCGCCGAACAACCCGCATCCCCGCAAATTGACCCGAGCATTGCCCAGTTCGTTGGCACCTGGAGTGGCACTCTCAGGTGGGCACTGGCATCTGACCCGATTACGATTTACATCGACTCACGCGGGGGCCGGTTAGGAGGCCGAGTAATAGGAAAGAGCGGTACTTCCGAATTCACAAGTGTCAGGGTCAACGGCAATGTCCTCACGTACAACTTCATAGGCAAGGACGGAGGGACTTACAGCTACAAGATGGCGCTTCAAGGGGAGAACTCAGCAATGGTTTCCAGCGAAGGGATGTTCAACTTCTCTGGTGTTGTTACCAAGTCTCAGTGAGCGGTGCTTGGTTCTGTAGCGGCTTTCGGTATCACGACCTACCGCAGGTGTCGCAGTAGAAGGAGAAGAGCGTCGTTGCTTTACAGGGGCTTCCCATCAAGGTAACAGCGCCGACGAGAATGACAACTGGCTTGAATATGTGTAGTTGCCAAGCAGGCTGAGAAAGATGAACTGACGGTTTTGGTAAACACGAAATAAAAAGGCAGCTATGCAGCTGCCTTTTATTAGGTGATAGTAAAAACTAACCCCAATTTAGCGCCTTTGAGTGACGGCTATAAGTTAGGTGCAGGGGATCAGTTGCCAGTCGCCTCATCCCCTCCATCCACCCCCTCGCTCTGCTGTGCCCCCAAGGTTGGCTGGCTGGTGTAGCCGCTAACGATCACCGGTCGCTGAGATATCACATCGGCACGGTCATAGGCATAGGTGATATGTCGCACTGGATGCGCAGCCATTCGGCACGGCTGCAGTCTGAGCCTGCTAGGCTTCTGCTGGCATGCGATACGTTTCCATCGAATCCGGTAATACAAGGCCGTCGTTTGCTACAAGGAGCTCCACACCGATGCGTTTTGTCTGCACGGAGTAGTTGAGATTACTGCTGTAGTTTCTGTATTGACTGTATAGCTTTCGGATCTCTGGCGTGTCGTCGTATGTCACCATCCATTGTCTTTGAATGCCACTCACGGCTTGGGCCAGTGCGGCGTGATCTTTATGCTGGTAAAAGTTGGTGTACAGCTCAGGACCTTTGCTGTAATAAGGAGGGTCGAGGTTGACTAAGGTGTGCTCGCTGGTAGTGGGCACAATCGAGTTGACAAACTCCACTGCATCAAGACAGTGCAGTTCAATCATGTCGCTGTGCTGCGCGATACGCTTGATCTTGCGCACGAGGTCAGAGCGGTTGAATCTGCAGTCCAGCTTGTAGTTGCCTGTTTGCGCGAGGCCACCGATCACACCACCACGCAGGATGCCAGAGCGGTTGGTGCGATTGAGGAACAAAGTAGCGAAGCCTTTGGCCGTAAGGTCAGTGCAGGTAAGGTCAAGAAAAATGGCACGCTGTTGGTGCCATGTCTCCATGGTTACGGGCGTACTCGTGATCAACTCACACAATTCTTCTGTAGCGTTCAGAACGCTATGCCAGAACGCATGTATGGCAGGGTCGATGTCGTTTAGGTACACCTTTGAGACGTAGCTGTTGAGCAGCAGCGTCATAGCGATCCCGGCTCCCCCCGCAAATGGCTCTACGTACTCCCCGTACACGAGATCATTTTTACGCAGGATGTCAACGATCATCGGGGTGATCTGGCTCTTGCCGCCGGGGTAGCGCAAAGGGGTATCTGTAACTGGCATTGGGCGGTACTGTAGCGAAATTCAAAAGACTTGGCCAGCCCTGATTTTTAGACTCGATTCAAGGTATGCCGGAGGATCGGCTCCATGTTGTCCCAGTACCTGAACACATATGCAGGAGTGGGTGTTGCACCTCCGTGGATGTAGTGACCCAAGGTGTCTGGAGCGTAGTCTCCGTCTCTGCCGCCGGAGGCAATAGTGCGTAAGAACTTTAGTTCACGATCACCCTTGCCCTCTGTGCTTAGCTGCTTAGCCAACTGCTTTAACTTCTCGTCAAGTTTGGAGTCAGGTTTAACGCCGACAGACTGCAGATACAGGCTTGTTGACTTTTCCAGTACAGAGCGGAATAAGGCGGTAGCGGCTATGGTGAAGTCAACAGCATCAATGTCTTTAAGCTCTCGATAGAGACGTCGCAGTATCTTGTCATTAATTTTTGCTGAAAAGGTGCTCAGTATCACCTTCCGGCGGCGATCAGGGTGTTGCTGATCTCTTGTCGGATTTGCTGTTGCGTGTTGCGTCCCCGTGGCACCCTCTGCTTTGCTACCCGGTGCCGCTGAATCAGACATGGGTTCCTGTTGTGCAGGCTCATCCATGTACGAGCTTTCACCAGGGGTGTGCGATGCACGGACATGGCTTACTGCCGCTACCCCATCTTTCACCAATTGACTTGCATAGGCTTTGCGGTCTGCTGAGGTCGTACGCGAGTGAACATCTGAACCGGGGTCTATTGAATCGCTCAGAAAACGAGTCAATGCACGATTAAATTCCGAATCAGGAACATTAATTTTGATGTCATTACGGTTAGCTAAACCGATGTGATGCCGGAATATCGGTGTGGAAAGAAATCGAGTTAGTGTAGTGATGCTTAACTGATTGATGTCTTCAGGGCTTAAGAGCTTTTGACTCTTTGCGTAATCGATCAACAACAGCGCTTGCAAATTGGGGTCGCGGCTATTAGTTCGAAGGTTAAATCTTGCAATCTGTTCAGAATCCCAGGTCTTGGTTCCGGCACCCTCCTGCGCGCCACGGTGGCGTAGTGAAAACCAACGCATCGCTGCTTCACGAGTTTCGAAGACAATCGCTTGTACTCTGCTAATGTTCTTACCCATTCCCTTTGCTAAATTCGAGAAATGACGTCGGTCGTTCTCCGTTCCAGCTTTGTCCGGGTCAGCAAGTAGTTTTAAAGAGCAGATTCGACGGTTTCCTTCAACAACCGTGTATCCGCTCTTGACTTTATGGTGCTGAATAACAGCAATTGGCTCCAAGGGGCTAAGGCTGCCCGCTTCTGCAATGTTTTTGGCCAGTTTTCGAACCTGCTCTTGTGCAACCAGATAATGAATGATGGCTTGCTCATCTGGGAGCGCTTCATGCCTTGGGTTTTCTGGGTCCAAGTAAATTTTACTGAGTGCGATTGTCTTTGGCTCGAATGTCATCCCTGTTGCCCCATTTTTTAGCCGTGTACTTCAGCTAGTCGTCGACGAGTATGGCAACGAACATACCACATCCACACTTTCTGTTACACGGTAATCGTTTCTGGCGGAACATGTTTCTCTGACTGAGCATGAGATTGGTTTTGGCCAAAAACTTATGGTCCTTTAGTCTGATGTCGCTTCATCCCCGCCATCCACTCCTTCGCTCTGCTGTGTCTCCAGTGTCAGCTGGCTGATGTAGCCACTGCTGCTTAGGCTGTGGCGCACAGCCGTGACCATCCACACGGTTTCATCAATATGCTTTTTCCAGCCGCTGACGATCACCGGCCGCTGGGGCATGACATCGGCACGGCCATAGGCCAGGGTGATGTCAAAGGAGTAGATGCCGCGCTGAATGCGTAGCCATTCAGCACGGGCGGCGGCCAGGGCGTCGGCCTCATTGGCATAGGTCTGGCGCAATGTCTTGGCCCGGCCGCTGATGCCTGCCACCACGCTGGAGCGGGTGCCGCGCTTGATGTTGTTATAGAAGGCCTTGACGCCGCTATATGAGTCACGGTCTGAGCGCGCCCATCGGTGCTGGTCGCCGGCATCGCGGGTGATGGTTACGGGCGGCAGCTCTTTACCGCTGGGCGTGCGGGCCTTGCGTGCCTGGCTAAAAAGCAGCGTGCCGTTCTTGATGTTGCACAGGCAATCCATTTGCCTGCCCAGGCGGCGCAGAAACGACGCATCGGACTCCTGCGCTTGATCGGCGTGGCCAATCTTGCGCGCGGCAATTTCCTTATCAATGCTGACCTTGAGTTTGTTCTGCGCGCCGATGCTGCGCACGATGGTGCCCACGGTGGTCTTGTGCCAGCTACGGTCCTTCAAGTCGCGCAGCTCGTCCAGCAGATTGGCGGCGCGGCCCCGCAGGGTGATGGTGTCCGGGGCACCGCTGTATTCCACGGCCTGGATGGTGTAGCTGCCCTTGTCCACCAGCCCCAGGGGGAAGCCGCCCATTTCCTCCTGAGTGGGCGCTCGATAGGGGCCGGTGCCATGGCTGAGCTGCCAGCCTATGGCCACGGTCATGGTGTCGCCGGTGTCTGGCAGCTCCACGGCGCCGTCATGGTCGCTGATGACGATTTCCACCTCATCGGCTTCGCCGTCGCGGTTGTCGGTGATGGTAAGGCTCACCAAGCGCGGGGCAAAGCGGGCAGAAACGTCCTGGCCCTTGACCGTCACGCGCCAGATGGGCGTGAGCTGCAGAAACAGGCGCTGCCCCTGGCCACCCGTGGAAGTGGCGTAGGGCTGGCGGTAACGGATGTCGTCAATATCACTCATGGTCAGCTCAGGCTTACGGCTTCGGACATTTCAAGGTTGCCCATTTCGTCGGAGTAGCCGGACTCGCCCTCATCGTCCTGGTCCACGCGGCGCAGGGTCAGCGTGAACTCGATCTTGCGGGCCGTGCCGTCCACCTCGAAGTAGGTTTTTGTTTCCTGCATGTCGGTGATGACAAAGGCGCCGTAAACGGTGCCACTGCCTTCGACCAGAGCGAATGCCAGGCCGGTATTTCCCATGAGGCGCAGCTCATCGAGGCTTGCGCGCTTGCCCTTGAACTCGGGGACGATGCTGCCGCTCAGGGTAATGATGTCCTCGCCATAGCCCAGAAACTGCGATGTGTCGCGCCCGCCCACGATGCTTTGTGTGGGGTGCTTCCATGAGGTGCGGCGCTGCAGGTCCTGATATGAGAGGGTGTCCAGGCTGAATACGAATAGGCCGAGGCAAAGCATGGTGGTCAGTTCCAATCGGTATAGCTGGCCTGCAGGCGGGCAGCCTTGGCACGGTCGCGCTGGTCAAGCTGACGCTGCACCTCGCGGGCCAGCGCCTGCATATCCATGCCTGGGGATCCATAGACCTGGATGGTGATGGTGTCGCCCTGAATGATCGGCGCCGGGCGCTGTACTGCGGGGGCAGTCTGGGCCAGCACCGGGCGGCGGTCGATCTGTACGGGGTCGGCCATAGCGGGCATGGCTGGCAGCTGCTTTTCGGGCATGGCTTGCATCTGCTGCATGACGGGTTGCAACTGCACGGCCTGGGCCGGTACGGTCGGCAGCTTCTGCAGCGTGGGCAGCAGCTGTTGCGCAGCGGGTGGCAGTGCCGGGGCCGCAGTGGTCTGCAGCTGCACGACCTGGGCAGGCACGGGTGGCAGCTTCTGCAGCATGGGCAGCAGGTGTTGCGCAGCGGGTGGCAGTGCCGGGGCCGCAGTAGTCTGCAGCTGCACGACCTGGGCAGGGACAGGCGGCAACGCCTGCAGTGCGGGGAGCAGCGGCTGCGCCGCGGGTGGCAGCGCTGGTGCGGCAGGGGCCTGCAGCTGCATGACCTGGGCAGGCACGGGCGGCAACGCCTGCAGATCTGGCAGCAGTGGTTGCGCGGCGGGTGGCAGTGCCGGGGCCGCAGCAGTCTGCAGCTGCACGGCCTGGGCGGGCACGGGCGGCAGCTTCTGCAGCGTGGGCAGCAGCGGCTGCGCAGCGGGTGGCAGTGCCGGGGCCGTAGCGGGCTGCAGCTGTACGGACTGGGCGGGCACGGGCGGCAGCTTCTGCAGCGTGGGCAGCAGTGGCTGCGCGACGGGTGGCAGCGCCGGGGCGGCAGCGGTCTGTAGCTGCACGACCTGGGCGGGCATACCGACCTGCGGCACGGGCATTGCAGGCGCGGCCATGGTTGGAGCGGCCAGCGTGACCCCTGTTGCCATGGCCATGGCCGCAGCAGACTTGCGCACCATGCCCAAGGTGCGGTCAATACCAATGGCTGCACCTTCGCCCACGTTGACGCCTGCCGCCATGAAAACGCGGCTCGGGCTATGAATGCCCAGCTTTTCCTTGAACCAGCCAATAGCCGAATCTGCAGCACCGCCCACGGCATCGCGCACCATGGCCATCTTGCTGGTGATGCCGTTGACCAGCCCCTGGATGATGTTGGCCCCGAACTCGCTGAATTTGGTGGGCAGCTCAAGGCCAAAGTAGCTCATGACGCCAGCAAAGGCCTGATAGAACAGACCCAGCGGACTCCAGTTGACGATGGCCGTGCTGATGGTTTGCAGCACAGCAGGGAAAGAGCCGCCCAGCTGCTGCCAGACCGTGCTGGCGGTACTGACCATTGCGGCCCACATCTGGCCAAGCATGGATGCAATGCCACTCCACACAGCAGAGGCCGTGTCTTTGATGCCTTGCCACATGCCAGAGAAGAAGCCCGGCAGATCCGCCCAGATGGTCTGCGCCGTGCTGACTGAGCTGGACCACAGGCCGGAAAGGCTGGCTTTGATGGATGTCCAGGCCGCCGCGGCTTGAGTCTTGACGCTGCCCCAGACTCCGGAGAAGAAGCCAGAAATGGCGCCCCAGTTTTTATAGATCAGGTAGGCCGCGCCTGCAATGGCCGCAATGGCCAGCAAAAACCAGCCCACAGGCGTGGTAAGGAGTGCCACGCCCAGCTTGACGATGACGCCCATGGTTGCACGCAGGGCCACCATGAGGCCAGAGAACAGGGCGCCGGTGAGCTTGCTCACCACACCCGTCAGCGCACCGATGCCAGCGCTCAGCATAGGCACCTTGATGCCGATCATGCCGAACAGAAAGCGCATCAGCATGAACTTGCCCGCGATCAGAGCCAGCGGCACCAGCAGAGCGCCCAGCACAACCATCAGACCAGCCAGCACCGCGACGGAGCGGGCGATACCTGCCGTCAATGCGGGGTGCTCCTTGATCCAGCCGCCCACGCTGCTGGTGATGTCGCCAACGGCCTTGATGATGTCCTTGGCATCGCCCTTGATGGTGTCGCCAATGTCTGCCATGACATTGGTAAAACCGCCCTGCGCGGCTTCCATGACATTGCTCAGTGTGCCCAACTGCTCATTGACACGCTGCTGCAGGCTGGCCTGGGCGTCCATCTTGGCCACGGTTTCCTTGTAGCCGTCGTAGCCCTTGGCCATGAAATTGCGCAGCACCTGCAGATTTTGGGCGTCAGTGCCGAACAGCTCTGACAGCACTTCATTCTTGAGAATGTCGTTTTCACCAAGGGCTTTGAGCTTGTCCAGCTGAGCGAACAGGTTTTCAATGCCTGCAAACTTCCCCTGCTTGTCTGCAAAGTTCAGCTTGATGCCCCGCTTGGCCAGCATGTCGTTGGTCTTTTTGAGCTTCTTGCTGTCCAGCCCTGCGGCAAATACCTTGTCGATGGCGTTGCCAGCGCTGCCGCCGTCCGTCATGCCTGCCTGATTCATCATCACAAGCAAGGGGGAAAGCGTCTTGTAGGCTTCCTGCCCCTTTTGCCGAATCAAGGACATGGCTCCCGCCATCTTGGTGATGCCAGCCAACTGGTAATTCTGGTCGGCCCCGAGGTAGGCATTCTTTTGCAGCACATCCATCAGGCCGAGCATTTCACCCTCGGTGGCCTGTGTGGCGTCTTGCATCTTGGCCGCAAAGGCTGCAGCCCCTGTGACGGGCATTTTCAGCTGCACGCCCAGCAAGGCAGCAGCCTCGCCCGTGCCACCCAGAATGGCCTGCGCAGAGATGCCTTCCTTGCGCAGCACGGTCATCATCTCGATGAAGTCAGCGGTTGTGCCGGGCAGGCGGTCCCCTAGGCGCTTGGCCAGGGCATCGATCTGGGCGAACTCGGCCTGGACGCTGCCATCCGACTGCATCATGGCCGCCCGCAGCTGGGTCGATGCATCTTCCTGTTGGGAGAACGCGCCCAGCGTGGCCTGCACCGGCTTGGCCAGGGTGCGGCCCTCGGCCACCATGCCCACGCCCAGACCCACGGCCATGCCTGCGTGCATCATTGATTTGGCGTGATTGGCCTTGAGCGCAGCCAGCTTGTCCTGCTGGGCCTTGAGTCCAGCCAGCGCCTGCTTTTGGCGCTCCATGGCGGCGGTGGCTGCCTCGATCTGGGTTTTCTGATTGCGGGACTGTTGGCCGAGCTTTTCAGTGCTGATGCCGGCGCGCTCCAGCCGCTGCTGGTAGCCCTGCAGCCGTTCCTTGCCGTTGTCGATCTTGCCGCTGAGCTGGGCAATGCCGGCCTCAGTGGTCTTGATCTGGGTGCGGTATTTGCTCAGCGTGGAGTTGGAGCGCTCATAGGCAGTCTGACTGCTCAGAAGCCGAATGCGGGCCATCTCAAGCTGCCGGCTGAATTCTGGCGTAGCGGTGGCGCCATCCTGCAGCGCCTTGGTGAGCCTGCTGTGCGACTCGCGCGCGGTCTTGAGCGAGGCGGCAATATTCTTGTGCCGCTCGCGGTGCTCCACAAGGCTGGCATTGCTGCCGGCCAGCTTGGTCTGCAGGTCTTGCAGGTCGCGCTGCTGCCCGCGCAGCTGCACGCGGGTCTTGCGCAGGCCGTCAATGTCTTGCTGGGCTTTTTCGAGGCCGCGTAGCTGGTCGCGGGTGGCCTTGAGTGCGGCGGCGGCGTCCTTGCTGCCGGACTGGATGCCGCGCAGTGGCGCCAGAACCTTGTCACGCAGCTCCAGAATGAGCCGCAGTCGGGTGTCAGACATGGGCACCCCCTTGCGCCAGGGCGCGGGAGTGCAGGGGGGCGGCTAGTCTTTTTCGGCTAACAGGCGCTCGATTTCGCGGGCCTGGGCGCGGTGTTCCTCGGCGCTGGTGTGCGCCCACAGGCCGGTGGCCGCCATGATGGGCGCCAGGGCAAAGCCGAGCACGACCAAGGCGGCCAGGGCAAACAGTGCATAGAGGAAGAAGTCGGCGGACATGGCCCATATATTACACACCCTGATGCTGGGCGCGAATGCGGGCACGTTCACGCCATTCCATGAGGTCGGCCAGCGTCATGTCTTCCATGTCCGCAGGCCGCCAGTGAAAGACCATGGCCATATCGGCCATGGCGTCCTCTACGCAGTCAGATATTCCGCGCGGATACTCTTGCGCACGAAAAAACCTGCCACCTTGGTGCCCAGCTCGGTTATGTCGGCGGGGTCGAGCTGGGCGATTTCGTGGGGCATCAGGGTGGGGGTCGTGATGCGGGGCAGGATCATCTGCACGGCGCCCACATCGAGCGATAGCAGCTCGGTGAGCTTGACGCCACGCAACTGGCCCGCCATTGGCTTGCGCAGGGTGATTTCCTTGACTTCGGTGTCGCCGCGCTTGATGGGGTAGTCCAGCGTGACAACTTCCACGCCTTCGACCATGGGGGCGGTGCTGGTGCTCAGGTCTTTGGTTTCGTTTTCGTTCATGGTGATGGGTTCTCAAATAAAGGGGAATGCAGGGCGCCGGGTCACATACCGATAGCGCGGCGGATTTTGGAAAGCACGTCCTGGCCATCGACGTTGAAGACCATGCCGGGCACGTCGATCTCGATCACATCGCGTCCGTCCACGGTCAGCTTGTAGTAGCTGACGCTGATGGTGTGGGTGTGCTCGGTGTCGTCACCCGCCTTGGCATCGCCGGGGTCGATTTCGCGCACGCGGCCACTGACCAGGATTTCCACGGCGGTGACTACGGCAGTGCCATCGTCTTCATAGGCGCCGGCAAAGCGCCACTGATTGGCGTTGTGGGTCTTGCCACCGAAAGCGCGGTAGCCGTCCAGCAGAAAGCCGCCCGCCTTGAAAGACATCTCCAGCTTTTCGTGACCCAGATCCACTTCAATGGGGCCGTGCATGCCGCCGCCGCGCCATTCCTCGACCTTGCGCGTGAGCTTGGGCACTGTCACGCTGTCGATGAGTGCGCGCCAGACGTTGCCGTCGCCAAAGAGGTTGAAGTTTTTGAGTTTGGAAGGCAGTGACATTGATTGATGCTCCTATGGCTTCAGGCTTAGGCCTGGATGGCAGCCGCGAATTCGGCCAGGAAGTCGTCCGTAATGGATTGCTCAAAGATGAGGTTTTCCAGTGGCGGCACGGGCGTGTATCGGTAGCTGATGAGCAGGCGGCCCGCTGCGAGGTCTTCCTTGCTGTTGCGGTCGGGGTCAAAGTAGGCCTCGGCGCCGATCAGGTAGCCACCGCCCACGAGGTCGCGGAAGCGGCTATTGATGTAGCCCAGCATGTCGCGCACCAAGCTGGGGTGCATGGGCTTGTCCACGAATGTGAAATGCGCGTCGGCAATCGTGTCGGCCAGGACCTGGGCCGTGCGGGTGTAGTTTTCAAAAGAGAACTTGCCGCCTTTCTCTTCGCAGGTACGCGATCCCCAGAAGCGGTAGCCGCTGCGGCGGATGATGGTGGTGACTTCCAGGGCGTTGAGGTATCCCGCATCGCTGGCCGGGTTCTGCAGGTCGAAGAACACGGGCACGGTGATGCCCTCGGGGCCGTTGATGACGGCATTGCTGATGTTCTTGTGCCAGCCCACTTCCTGGTCCAGCTTGGCGCGCAGACCCAGGGCATAGGCGGGTGCGGCAAGGGTGACGGCCGCGCCTGCGCCCTCGGTGCCACCTGTGCTGTCCCAGGCCATGAAGTTGGGCCACAACACCATGACTTCACGCTGGCCGAATTCCTCGCGGTAGGTAGTGGCCTCTTCCTTGGTCTTGGCATAGCCGCCCGTGGCATCGCGTGCTGCCACATAGGTGAAGGCGCGCAGGGACTGCGCAGCGCTGGCCAGGGCATTGGCCACGGCCTTGGTGTCCAGCTCGGGGGCACCGATGATGCGGGGCTTCACGCCCAGCTCGGATTCCGCCGCCAGCAGTGCCTGGATGCCTGTGCGCTGGCCGGTGGCGGTCACGGTGCCGATGACGTTGGTGGTAGTGGCTGCAATGTCGGCGCCTTCTTCCACACGCACCACGATGGTCAGGGCGCGCGATTGGCCGCTGATGGCCGTCAGCGCTTTGGCCAGGGTGCCGCCCTTGCCAGCCTTGCCAATGCCGCCTGCCGGGTTGGTGAGCAGCACAGGGGTGTTGATGGGGAATGCTTCGTCATCGGCATCCGGGGCCGTGGCCACCAGACCAATGACGGCAGTGGAAACAACGCGGATAGCCGCGCCTGCGCCCGTAGTCTCGATGACACGGACGCCATGGTGATATTCAGTTGCAGCCATGTGGCTTCCTTTGAATGAGGGGATGGAAGGGGGTGATGGCGCTCAGGCCGCCGCAGAGTCGGCAGCGGTGGCTTGACCCTTGCCGCGCTTGGGCTTGGGCTTGTCTTGGTCTTCGGTGGCGGCTTGATCGGCGCTCGCGCTGGCAGGCTGCTCAACAGTCTCTGCGCCTTGGGTATTGGCCTGGACTTGCACCTGGGCCTGCAGCTCGGCCAGCAGTGGTGCCACTTGCTTGAATGGACGGTCGGCCACGCAGTCGATGATGAAATGGGCGGCTTCTTGTGTGACGGTCAGCGTCACGATATTGGGATTTGTCGATTGAGACATGGGCTTTGCATAGGGGGTGGGTTGCTGGTCCCCTATGGTTGCGCCGGGTGCCCGAATGAGCCAGCGCGGCCCGTTGTGGCGGTGACTTGCACGTAACTGGCCCGCACCCTGGGCCTGATTTCGCTACACCGCCACGCTTTTAGCGTAGGTAAACAGCTCGTCTAGGTCTGCTTCCGATAGCTGCAGTAGTTGGGCCATGGTTTGCATGGCCGGGCTGCCTCGTTCCCAGGTCGTGGCGCGCTGGTATCCGATTTTTACCGTGTAGCGCTGCACCTCGTCCGGGATGCTGGCGATTTTTGCCAGCACATCGTCCTCTGTAATGCGCTTGATGGCAAAGAGTGCAACCAGACCCTGCGCCGGCGAACATGCTCTGGGAGCAGTCGGCACAGTCTCCGGCTCAGGTTCGGACGGGATAGGCTCCATTACCCACGAGTCACCAGAGGCCGCCCGTCGCCAGAGCGTCCCCGTGGCTGGTGCGCCGGGTGGCGCATCCTTGTATGCGTTGCCGGGTATCAGAAAGACGCCGGGTTCTTCCGGGCTTTCGTCTGCCCATGTTTTCCCGACAAAGTAGCCATCATGGTCGGCCTGATAAACAATGATTTGTTGCATGTGATGCTCTATTAGTTGTATTTGATGAGCGCCAAAAGGGCTACGTTGCGAGGCTTTGTTTCCGAGCCATAGCGCCCTTCCCAGTCAAGCCCGCTTGCGTAGGGCCATGTGCGCGCTGGCTCTGGTGGGTTATCCGCTGGGTTGAGGTTGGAGCCTCCGTCCGTGTACCACCAAACATCGTCACGGATACCCCAATTCGTGCCCGCAGGTCCAGCGGGCGAGCTGGTAGGAATGCCGTGCATGTGGCTCTGCACTGTGTCGATCTGGTTGGAGCCGATTGCACGACCTGGGTCAACGGCAGAGCCATCGGACCAGAAGCGCGGGAACTCGCCGCGAAGGTCAGGCAGCTTAAAGGTCGTAGAGCCATCGCCTGCCCCATACAGCGTGCCAATCACGGCAAAGAGCTTTGCATAGGTGCTGCGGCTGACAAGCGCACCGTTTGCCTTCAGATAGCCGGCGGGCTGTACGTTTGCTGGAAACATGACGATTGCGCCCGTTGGCATATGGTCGCCAATGGTGTCCACAAGTCCCTTGGGGGTCACGGAGCGAGTGGTATCAGTACCCGCCTTTGCCTCAGCTACTGTTGCCAGCTCGCTGACACCGCTTACGGTTTCAGTCGCTGCCGCAAGCGCATGCGTGTGGCTGGTGGTCGTGACTGCATTGGTTGTTGTGCCGCTCAGTGTGGTGGGTGTCCCCAAGGTCAGCGTGCGGTCTGCCGTGAGGTTGCCGCCGCCCGTCAGGCCATTGCCCGCCACGATGTTGCGCGCAGCCAGGGCGCCGTCCGTGATGCCGTAGCCGGCCAGCGTGGTGGGCTTG
>PJTS01000467.1_pt1 | contig 24873 bp, 31 predicted proteins | sample 1512251 | NCBI WGS metagenome assembly PJTS01 (sample SAMN08177686, study PRJNA422409) | Soil metagenome, whole genome shotgun sequencing project. | isolation source: Soil (2) enriched on wood chips: alkali lignin treatment | place: USA: Madison | collected 2015-01-15 | reverse complement strand
GGGCACCCAGCGCGCCATACAATCGAATCGTGGTTAAGCGCGCCATGGCTTAATCTCCTGCGGCAGGTCTTTGTGCCGAACGCAGATCATCGTCCGGTCTTTAAAATATCCACGGGCATAAGGTGTGATACAGGATGGCTGGCCGTACAGGTGGTGCAGCAGCTCGCCCTCTTCGGTGATGATCCCCGCATGGTTCCACTTGTCCGACTCGACCTGCATGATGACCATGCAGCCGGGCGCCGGGTCGCATTCGACAAACCCTTCCCGCTCCCAGTTGTCAAAATAGAGGTTGTCCGGGTACTGGCTTTCCCACCATGGGTAATCAACGCGGAAATCGTTAAGCATCACGCCCTGAGTGGCGTGCCAGTCCATGACCAGTCCCCAGCAGTCGTGCGAACCCAGAATGAACGGGCGGCCAATCAGCGGTATGGCGTCCGGCGTTACTTCTGCGTATTCATCGCAGTCCGGAGCGTAGATGCCCCAGACCACGCCGGAGTTATTACACTGCTGGCGATCGAGGTCAGACGGGATAGGCCGTGCGCCGTCGCCCGGGTGGGAGTGAATGACCCGGATAATGGTTCCGGCATCCTCAGTATTCGCCCAGTGCTGACCGTCAATTCTGAAATGCTCGGTCGGGTTTTCGTGGCTGTTCGGCACAGGGATATAGCGCTGGCGCCGTCCTGACTGAATGACAAAGCCGCAGCACTCGCGTGGGGATTCCTCCAGCGCATGCGCCCGGATCGCCGTCATAATGGTTTTGTTCATGGGTATATCCGGTTATCGGGAAAAAAGCACGGTGGCTGGATAGCCCCCAAAATCGAGGGTCGCGGTATTGGGTTCAGCCAGGCCAGCACCGAATCGCTTACGGCAATCACTTAAGCAGCCGCCGCACACATCAAACGCCGGGTCGGACACAGCATTGCCTTTGGCGTCAAAGTACGCCGTGCCGTTGTAGGCGCATCCATCACCGCTGCGGTACTGTCCTCGCAGCGCCCACTCGCAGAGTGAGGTGATCTGCCGGGTGGGTATGACCAGGTTCTGCAGGTCTGCGGGGCTGCTGAGCGACCAGGACACCACCTCGTCGTCTTCCGAGGTTTTCGTGTCCAGCCAGAAGGTCTGCAGGGAGAACATCGTCGGATCTGCTGTCGGATTAACACTGCCGGGGAAGTTCACCGCATCAAGGTAAACCGCATAGGTGTCGATGATGCTCACCTTCGCATTCACCATGTCCTTAAACTGGAGACAAAGCGCGGTGATGTGGCCGTCGAGGTTAGACACGCTGAGCTTTGGCTCGGCGGCCTGATCCGTTGAAAGCGACAGATCCACTACCTGAAAAGGCCAGAACTCGTATGCGTTACCATCCCAGATTATCGGCTTCGGCCCCAGTTTCGACTCATCCCCGTTTGCAGCGTCAATCTCTGCTGGCGTGTGGGGGAATGGTGCGTAGTGAAAGCGGTGGATCCCGCCGCTGAACTCTGAGGCGTCTACTTCGACCAGGCGGACCCTGCCCCCCGGTGCCAGCATCGCCGCCTGATCGACAAGTGCCATTATGCGTATACCCCGTAGGCCCGCTTGATTGTGAAGGTCAGCTCAGAGAATTTGCTATTAAGTTGGTTTTTCCGCACGGAGTCAGCGACAACCCGGTACAGCCCTTTTACCTCACCTGGCGGCGTGATGATAAAGGCCTTGACCGTGTGGGCAAGCAGGAAGTCGCGGATCGTGTTCACTTCCGCCTCTGCCCCGACGTGCTTCATCGGCACCTGAATAGCCGTAGAATTAATGCCGTTTTCGGCCACCTGCTCATAGCCATCGCCAAACTGAGCCGATCGCACCGTCTGACCATACTCGAGAGGCCCGGCACCGAGCTGCGAACGCCAGTTGTAGGTTTCAACTGCCATATTTGCTCCATAAAAAAACCCAGCCGGAGCTGGGTTTGAAGGTAAAGGATAATTTAGAATGAACAACTACGTAAAAACACAGAAGGTATTCAAAATGGCAAAATTCGATCGCAATCTTCAAAAGGAATTATTGGAGCGTTTAAACAGCTCATTTCCAAAACCATTAGCTCGGGAGACATACACAGAGATTGCGAATTTTTTTGAAGATGATGACCATTTTGTAGCAAACCTTCTCTATCTGGAAGAACACGGTCTTATCCATAGCGGTTTAATTAATAGTATGGGCGGATATGCTCTTAACTCAGGAATGATGAAAATCACTGCTAAAGGAATTGATTTTATCCAGCAGGATGGTGGTCTTTCGGCCATCCTCAATGTCACCACTATCAAGTTCCACCGTGACGCGGTCATAGTCCTGGAAGACCTTATTGCCATATCTAATCTAAACGATGCTGACAAGGAAAAAGCGAAATCAGTTTTAGGCGAACTCTCAACAGATGCCCTAAAAACTGTCGTTCAAACAGTAACTACTGCTGGCTTAGCCGTGCTTATGCAATAATAAATAACCAACTCATGGTAGTGCTGTATTATCACATCGTCTTGCTGTAGAGGAATGAATGAACCGGATTTGGTTAATACTGTTAGTCGTAATTATCTGCACTGGCTTGGCGCAAGATTACATGGATAGAAAAACAGCAGAACGTATAACTACAATCAGGCAGTCATGTGTGACGGGGCATGGTTGCCAAAATATGTAAGCCCACCTGAATGGGCTCAAAAATCATTGCAGAGGAAGTGGTTTAACATCAAGGTTCCCGCTCGGGTCAGCAAACAACCTCACCGCCTTTGTCTCACCATCTTTCAGTTGTACATAACTCCCTGCAGGGACATCATCGGCAATGCAAACCTTACCTTCGCCTTTCATAGCTACGCTCCATTCGCCGGGGTGTAGGTGGAATACCGCTTTCTCCCCAGCATTTAAAATGGCAGACCTTTCGTTATTTAAGTAAACACCCATAAAGCATCCGCTACCCAGAAGGCCACGATCTCTGACAACTATCAGCGTGGCATCCGACGGGCCCGTAGGAGCTTGGTATTTGAAAAGCCTTTCCGCTGGAACCTGCGCGGCCTTGCTTGGCAATACCGCCTCAGTAGCACACCCAGAAAGGCAAAACGCAACGGCGCTAACAAAGAGTAATTTCACAATCATCCCCTGATCAGTATGGTTTTGAGCATAATAACCAAGGGATGCAGTGGTGTAACCAGGTGCGGGTGATATTACTGTCTCAGAATCAAAATCAGGCAATTACTTTGCCTGGAACTGCCTACCAAGCAACCCATCGCTTCGGGCGGCTCTCGCCAGGATCTCAGTTACCTTGGCTTCAATTTCCTTTCCTAAAGCCCTGGCGGCGGCATTCCCATCTCCAGATGTGGTTGATGACGCGTTGCCTTTGTTATCCACATAGATGTCTATGTTGACCTGCGGTTGCGCGCCACCCCCACCTTGCGCCCTGACGCCAAGCCGCCCAGCAGAATCACGGGTCAGAGGCATAATAGCCTCAGCGCCAGCTTCAGCAAAAACTCCACCCTTGGCAAACTTGGATGCCCCCTGGAATGCGAAATATTGAGGAGAGTCGTAGACGCCATTCACATACTTACTCAGTCCTGGAGACTCATACACGCCGCCTTTTGCGTTAAATGTGACCCCAGATGCAGCATTGGTGTAAGCTCCTCCTGGAGTTGAGCCACCACCAGCGCCGCCGCTTATCCATCCCATGGCCGCCTGCACCGTATAGGCGATCATCAGGCGATTTGTCACATCCAGGATCATCTTGAGCATCGATCTACCGAACTCTTTAACAGACGCTTTGCCGGTTGTCATAAGTTCGGTCAGCATGTCAGATAATCCGGTTAGCGTTGAGCTGGCTACATTTTTCACAGCGTCATAGGTATTAGTAGCCGCATCGAGGTATTCATTCCAGCCACTTACTGCGCCAGCCTTCCAGTTGCCGCGCAGCTTATCTTCTTCAGCATAATATTTCCGAAGCGCAGCTAACTCTTTCTCATAGCCAGCATCTTCAAGCTTACCACCACCATTCAGCCAGCCCTGACGGAGTTGCGCCTCTTCCATCATACGCTGGGTTTGGCGGCCGCTCAGCCCGGCGCTATCTCGCAGAGCATCCGTTTTTTCAGACATCTGAGTGACATACTTATTAGCCTGCTGCGCCAGACCATTAATCTTCTGCTGGGCCTCAACTTCCTTATTCTTCTGATCCACCACCTTGGCGGCGTTCAGAATGGCCTCGCGGCTCGACAGTAGAGATTTCTCCTGAGCCGTCAGGGCGCGAGTTTTGGCGGCCTCATCCAGTTCAGCAAAGTGAGATTGCTGTTTACTGAACTCGGTGTTTTTGGCGTGGGTCTCGCCGGTCTGCCGTAGGGTTTCGAGAGTTTCCGTAAGGGTTCTGGCTTGGGCGCGGTAGTTCTCCAGGGTGCGATCGCCCGCATCCAGCGTGGCCTTTGCTTCTCGGGTCTTTTTGGCAGAGTCTTCGGCAAGTTTCGATACCGCATCCCTCGATTCGCGGCTCGAGCCACCCTCCCCTTTAACGGTGACACCTCGAGCTTCGGCTTCATAGGCTGCCTGTGCGTTAGGAGCAGTAACCCGCTTCCATAGTTCGTCGTAACGCTTTTTATTCGCCGCGATCTCTTTGTCAGTTTCAGCCCCGGCCTTTTTCATGGCCTCGAGATCCATGCCGAGGAACTCAGTAATCGCACCGCCACCAGGTATTTTTTCAGCCCAGCCAGCTAAGGTCCCGGTAAATTTGGCGTCCAATGAGGTGATATTGAGAAAGAGATCCTTTATCGATGCCTTAACCAGATTAAAAATATCCAGTATCTGGTTTCCCCAGGCGCGGACGGTAACCCCAATATCATCAAAGGTGTCAGATGATATTTTCTTCAACCATTGCCAGGACTGCCCGATATTGTCGGTCGCCCTGGTGGTCTCATCTGCTCGTTTTGCCATTACGCCAGCAAACAGATCAATGGCTTCGGTAACTGCCGCCTGCTCCCCTTTCTGCTTACGCAGCTGGATGATGTGCTTCATCATAGCTTCATCGACAAAGCCGTATTGCTCATTCAGGCTGGCCAGTCCTTTCACTGGATCACTGACAATCTTACCAAAGTCGGACATCGCCGCCTTGGTGTCGTTGCCCGCCTTGCCCATCAGGGTGATGGACGTGGCGATCTGCTTCATCTGGCTGGCCGTATATTTGCCTGTGTCATTCAGCGTAACCAGCGTATCGACGGTGGAGCTAATCGAAGTATTCGTTTTGCCGGCCACCTCTTCAGCGGCCTGGTTGAGCTGCTGCATTGAGGCGAAGCCGGCACCACCCATCATAATGACAGAGCGGGCCACCTGATCGAACTGTTCAGACGAACTATACGCGGCTGCAGCCAGCAGGCCGATGGTGCCCACCAGACCGCCCAGGGCAATCGTGGTTGGGTTAATCATCGCAGCCATGCTGCGGATGTATTCGCCGACGCCGGACAGCGCTCCCTGTACAGAGCCAAACTGGTCTTTAATCTGCCCACCCTGCTGGAGCAGGATCAGGAACGGAGACTGACCACCAGCCAGCTGAGTAGCAATATCAGTGAACTGAGCCGGCAGCGTGCGCATGGCCGTGCTGTACTGGCCTACAGAAATACCGGCACGGCGGGCGGCTGCCTCCTGACGCGATAATGCCTCAGGCAGCACGTCAGCCACGCCAGAGAGCCGCTCACGCGTCTGGTTGAGGATGGTGTTGAAGTGATCAAACTGCGCGCTGTTGATGCGTCCTGATTCGAAGTGCGCCACCAACTGCGCGTGCTGCTCATCCAGCGAATTGAACGCCCGGATCGTCGGGTCGATGGAGCCCAACAGATTTTTCAGCGCGGCGGACTGCTTCTCGGCGGCCTGGGTGGCTGCCAGTTCTGTCTGGGCCCGCGCCGCTGCCTCGCCAGTGCCGGTAAGCTTCAGCCGGGTATCATCCAGAATCTTGTTATAGGACTGGAAGGTATCGGTATCCAGAAAACCCTTGGTCTGGAAGTTATGCAGCGCAGCCTGCTGCTCGTCCAGGCGGTTCAGCGCCTTGGTGACCGGGTCGATATTCTCCAGCAGGCCTTTGAGCGCAGTCTGTTGCTCTTTGAGACCTTCGCTGCCCTGCTTCGCAGACTCAGCGCCAGCGCGGAATACGCTGTTAAGGTCATCGGCTTTACCTACGGCTCCCGCCGCTGCTTCACCGAGTTTATCCAGTTCATTGCTGGCCGTTTTCAGATCGGAAACGTCAGCACGCAATGTGATCGAGGCGATTTGGTCACTCATCAGGCCGTCTCCTTATGCATCACTTTGAGAGCCTCGCTTTCCATGATTCGAATATCAGCCATGCAGGCCGCCGCATCCTCAACCCCGTGCAACTCAAACACCCAGGGGAGAACGTTGTAATCAAGACCGGTCGCACCACTCGCGCCGACGCGCCATTGGGTCGCCAGCGTGGAGAAGACAGTAAAGGCCTCCCATATGGATGGCAGGATCCCCACCTCTTCTTCCACGTCTTCAGGCGTTAAACCAAAAGCGGCTAACTCCGCGAGCGTCGGTCCCGGTGTATACATCGCTGCGGCGACCTGCCTCAGTTTTTTTCGCGGATGCCCATCAGCTCTTTGGTGTAGGCCAGGCCGATGCTGTCGAACGCGCGCGGATAGTTCTGCAGGAGGACGACCACGTTATCGCGGGTGAACTCGTCCGGCAGCGCCCAGTCTTCGACGATTTCCATCAGATAGTCGGCCTGTGGCGCGATAGGAGCTTTTTTGCCATCAGCCTTTTTTTGCAGTTGCTCGTCCAGAGCGCGCAGCTCTTCAAGCGTTTTATGGCGGAAGGTGAAGGTCAGTTTGCCGTCTTCTTTCCCGGCTTGTGGGATGCTGGCAGTAGCTGAAAACGTTGGGTTCGGGATCAGGGAGAATTGGGTCATTTCGGTTCCTTAGAAAATAAAAAACCCGCCGTAGCGGGTTTGATGATCGAAGTAGTAGCTTTAAAACTTAGATATTGAGGAGTTGATGCACAACATCTTTTGATATGATGTGTAACTACTTAAAATCAAAAACAAACCTTGCCGAATAAGTTTTATTTAACACATTAAACACGTCGGCATTTGTTAATTTGAAATTAAGATAATCATCTATGGCTTTGAATGATTCCTCCCAATTTGCCGCCACTGAAGTACCATCGAATATATGCTCGCACATTACCCAACAATCGTTTGCATGGTTCAACGCATCAATAATTGTCTTTAACTCTGGAGGAAGACTTGTGTTCATTAAAGCAGGCCCATTCACCAACTTAGTAGAATTACGCATCAATGCACTTTTTGCCCCTGGCACTCGTTCCCAATGCTGGGGCATATAAATAAAAACATTTCTTAGATTTAAAATAGATTTTTTAAATTCTATCTTTAACTTTAATTTCTCTTGGTCACGCCAAGTCGTAAGTGCCTGGCTTGCGTATCTCAAAGCAAATAGGGTTGCTCCTCCAGATATCAGTCCGCTAATAGCAGCTAACGCATTCCAATCCCAGCTCATGATCTGCCTCTATTAATTTTTATCTAGAATAGCATTATCACAGGCACTCAGTGAATGCCTGCTGTAATGCCTCAGCAGTCGTATTCAGGGTGGGCTACAGATCGGCACGCAAACATACAGGCTTTCTGCATTTTGGACTTGACCATTGCTACGCAGCGCTGATCGGCGCCAGTCTTTTTGACGGTGTCCAAAAAAGTGAGAAGATGACGGCTAACATCTTTGAAGCGGTTCATCACCTCAATGCCCCCTGCTGTTAAATTTCAGTAGCCTTTTACCAAGTTCCCATTTTGTGGTTTTGCTTCGTTCATCGATTTACCTGTTACTACTTATACGCGTGAAGCGCTACGAAGCCCGGCGAACCGGGCATGAATTGTTAGCTGACAGTGACGGTGCAAGCAGCAGAGGTGAGGGTCTTGCCTGCGGCGTCGGTAACTTCGCAGGTGTATGCACCAGCATCACCGGATGCGACCGATGCGATGTTGAACGTCGAAGCGGTTTTGCCCGGGATGGTGGTGCTGCCTTTTTTCCACACGTAGGTGTACGGTGCTGAACCACCCTGCATCACCACCGCCAGATCCAACGCAGCCCCAACTGCGAGGGCTTTGGTAGCCGGCAGGTCCGTCAGGAACGCCAACGGCATAGCCGAGGAATCAGCGATCGGGTAAATCTGCATATCCGATTCGAAGTTCATGCGCGCTTCGTTGCTTTCCACGGCGTTGATTTCGGTACGCGGCACACGCTGGAAGGATACCTTGGCGGAATAGTAACGATCCGCTTTGCCGCGCGGGTTGTGGAACCACACAGCAGTGGTATCGCTGGAGTCATCCAGGTCAATCAGACGCTTGTAGATTGCCAGCAGCGGGTCGTGAGCAAAGGTATAGACCTGAATCACCGCGTTTTTGAACGTGGGGATGGTACGGGCCTTATCATCCTCCAGGAACTGGATGGAGGTAGTCTGCTGGTCGCCGCCCTCAGTGGACAGCGTCATGACCTGCGGCATGGTGATCCACGAGTCGATTTTGCGCAGAGTCCCCGCGCCAGTGCCCGCCGGGAATTTCTTGGTGTCGGTAGTATCGAAGGCTTCCAGCACGATTTTATTACTGGTCACGGACTTAACGCGCAGCACCATGTTATCGAGCTTCAGCCAGCCAGAGCTAACTTGGACGACATCACCCGCGAGGATCCCGGCAGCCGAGGCAACGGTCAGTTCGCATTCCGTCGCGTTCGAGGCTGCAGTGAAGACAATCGGCGCAAGATAGGCCTTGGCCACGTTCACACGTGACCCGTTAGGGATTGCGAATGCCATTGCATTCTCCTGAATTGAGGTAATAAAAAACCCGCCAGGCGGCGGGTCAGTAATCAGCGCGGTACTGCATGCTGACGGGGGTGGTGTAGGTGATGGAGCCGCTACTGCCGTTTGGTGCAGATGTCGGGCGATCCTGTATCGGCGTGCGCACTTGCGGCGGGCCGTTGATGTATACGGTCAGATCACCTTCCACCAGCGGCAGGCCTTCAGGGAAGGCATCGGCAACAGACTTTGCCAGCCCTCGGGCCAGGGTCACGCCGCTGCCTGCAGGAGCGATGATGTTGAGCTGCAGAATGCCCTGGTACGTACGCAACTGGCCTTCCAGGTCCTGCCCCACGGTTTGAGCCGGCAGAACATAAACACGCCCGTAAGGCGCATTATCCGGGGGAGTAAACGCGATGTTCGGCCAGGCCACTGGCAGCCCGAGCGAGGAGCAGATAACCGCGATACGACCTTCCAGTAGGTCAGCGATCCGCATTGACTGGTCATCGGCCATTGCGCACCTCGCTCATTGCCTCACGGAACAGCTGCGCGGCGTCCAGCGCGGTGATGCCCACCATGCCGCCGGGGGCCTGACCGGAGTGCCCGTTCTCCAGCGCCTGTGCATAGGGCAGGTTATTGGTGAAGAAAATCGAGCTGACCTGTCCTACTCTGAACACCTCGAGCACGGCCATGCCGCGGGAGTTGGAACCCTGGCCGGAAGCGTCCGGTGTATCGTTGGATTGGGTCGGCTGGCTATCAAAGCCCACATACCAGTTGTTTTTGAACCGCCCGCCGACATAACCATCAGGCTTTTTGATATCCATCGAGTCATTAACACGCAGGCCGCGCTTAAGTCGTCCTGATTTGGTCATGTTGGCAGGATCATCACGCAGGGTCGCGTTATGCTCCCGAACTGCATCGTTATAGGCCGATGCCGTCTGGTTTACCTGCCAGATGTCGGGGTTACCAATTGGAGACATCTCCACCAGCTGCGCCAGGATTTTAATACCCGTCCGGCGCACCACCTCGTCCATCTCCTGCTTCGAACTATCCACGAACAATTTAATGGCAGCCAGAAACGGCTGATTAACAGTTCCGGCCATCGTTACGACCTCAGCTGGATGTTGTAGGAGATAACCACATCGGCAGGCTTAACCGGGTTAGGCTGCACCACGCGCCACTTTTTGCCGTCGATTTCGATGCGGTCATCGATGAGCACTTCCGTTTCGAACGTGGCCGCCAGCTTCTTGTCACCGGTGGCGATCAGGGAGCCGTCAATTTCACGAGCGGAGTATTCGGTGATGACGCCAGTGACAGTGGCTGTAACTGCGGGCGTGATGACTTCCTTCCCGAACTGGTCGCGGATCGTGCCGCCGCCGCGGGTAAGCTGGTATGCCTTCCCGTTCTCGGTCAGCAACCGGGTTGCCGTCGCGCGCATACGGCGGTAGTCGATAGGCATATCACCCCCTTTCGATACGGATCTGATTGCCGCCCACCACCAGCCCGCGCAACGAGGAATAGAACCAGGGGAATGACGGCGCGCCCTTAATCGTGCCCGGTTCGTATTGAACGGTAACCGCACCCTCGACGCGCTCCATCGTCACCGCCCCGCCACCAGCAACCGAAGGCGTGAGGTCAATCTCCTGCGATTCGATAGCCAGGCGGCACTGTGCATCAACCAGGCGCTGCGGGATAGTGTCATCCGGGAGGTCTACGCCATCAAAGCGCACGCCAGCGCGCGGCCAAGACAGCGGCTGAGTTGCGTTGGAGCGCTGTCCACGCCATTGCTGCCCTTCCAGATAGTCCATCGCCTGCACCAGCAACTGGTTGCATTCGCCATCATCGGCAGGAACGGTGTAACCGCGCCCGGCAGCGAAAGCTCGCAGGTCAGCAACGCTGGCGTAACTGTTGAAGCCTGGAACGTGGGGATCGGCAACCAGCATGCTTACTCCTCCAGACGCCAGTCCAGCGCCAGCCAGTTATCCACTTCGTCGGGGTGAACCTCAGCGCTCAGCGGGCCGCCGGGGAACTCTGGGGCATCTCGCACCATAGCCACCAGCTCAATACCTGGCTGGTCCTGCTGCTGGTCCTGCTGCTGGTCCTGCTGCTGGTCCTGCTGCTGGTCCTGCTGCTGGTCCTGCTGAACAGGAGTTTGTTCAGCGCCGCTCTGCGCTGCGAGCTTTTCAGCCTCACGCTGCGCGCGCTGCTCTTTGGTTAATCCGGCCATTGGGCCTCCTGAAAACAAAGGGGCCGAAGCCCCAGTGGTTAACCCATGATGATCGCGGAGTGACGAGGTGCCACAGCAGCTACACCCCATGCCAGACCAACCTCGTAACGCACCTGGCGATACTGACGGTACAGTGCCACCTGGAAGGTGATACCTGAGCCCGGATCGGTCACGTTCATGACGTCATCAGCAGTATCGCCACCTTCTGGCATCGCCGGGGTACGGCTGGCCAGCAGGAATGCCCCTCGGTCAAACGCCATGTTTGGCGTGAATTCGCTCAGCACGGTGACAGCGGCCTGGTCTGCCAGATCCTGGCGAAGGCCTGGCGAGCTGATGGTGATGCTGGAAGAAGTGGCCGCCACGACCAGATACTGGTTGTCATCGCCATCGAATTTCACTGCCGTGCCAGCAGCAATACCACCAGTGCCAGCAGAGATAGCAACAATGATGTCGCCCTCTTTCTTGGCGCCGTTAACCTTATAGCCAGCCGCAGAACTTTTCGCGGTGCGCTTAATGCTGAAGGACTCATGGAGGTTGAAGCCCATGATGCGACCGATGACACCTTCGCGCAGCAACTGGTCAGTACCAGCTTCGTTCGCCTTGAACAGCACGGATTGCTTGCCGCGGATGGACGCCATCGCTTCGCCGCCCAGTACCATGCGCATATCCGTAGTTGGTGCGCCGTTATCGGTCAGAATCTGGCGGGCCAGCGCTGCATCGGATAGGTCATCTTTGATGCTAAACGGAGTATCCTTCGACGTGCCAACCGCGCGAGATGAGTTGAGGTATAGTGCAGCGAGGTCAGCATCCACTTCGTTCGCCAGCGCGCGGAACGCCTGTTTGAACTGATCAGCCAGGATGGTGTTGTAAGTCCCGGCCGGGCCGAGCGCCAGTTGCTCTTCGCCATTCCATTTCACCGGGGCCATTTTGGATTTGGTGATTTTGACGTCCACACCACCGATATTCTGGTCGCCGGTATTAGGCGCTGACGGTCCTGGGACAATGTCTTCAGTCGTGGCCGCAGGCGCTACTGGCGCACGCACAGTCTGGTCCTTAGCTGCTGCATCAGCTTTGGTGTCACGTGAAACTGCAGGGATAAAGCCGGTTTGTTCACGGGACACTACGTCCAGCGCGGTATAGATGGTCGGGATCAGACCAGTAAGGGTATTGCCTGCCATTTATGGCTCCTTTCGATTTAATCGACGATGCTGACGCCGTCTTTCAGCGCTGCCTGCTTGCCAGCGTTATCCAGGGAATCAAACGCACCGCGTTTCATGGTTTTTTGCCCGGCCTGATGCTGCGACTGGTGGGAGCCACCGCCGCTGTTGCCGGACGCTTTGAGGATGTAGTCTTTCTGCGGATGCAACTCGACCAGAGATTCCAGCGCTTCATCGAAGCCAGCCAGTTCGCCGGGCTTGGTTCGGGAGAACACCTTGTTGCCCTGCCCGTCGTAAGCCACGACCTTGCCGTCTTCGATTTTAAAGTTCTGGCCGAAGTGGGAACGCACGAACTCAGCCGGGATCGCCATCTTCTCGGAAATGAACTTCGAACCGCCGAAGCGGCCGCCGAGCATCTCGTCGTAGAGCTGGGTTTCCAGTTGCTTGGTTTTGCCGTTCGCTTCGTCCAGTTGCTGCTGGTAAACCTTGGTGATCTCGGCCTTAACCTGGTCAACAGCGCCAGCGTCGATCAGCTTCTTCTGGTCGATTTTGGTCATCATCTCCAGGGCTTCGAGCGCCTTGGTCGGGTCAGTGATGCCAGAGAATTTAGCGAGACCGGCCTCCGCCTGCTCCTTCGCTTCTCGGTGGGTTTTGGCCTCGCCGTTCAGGGAGGTGATTTTGGTCATCGCTGCGGCTGCGTCGAACGGGAATTCTTTGCCGTCGTCATGGACGTACACAGGCATACCGTTTTCAACGACCACATTGCCGTTAGCATCAAGTTTGAGTTTCATTGTTTTGCTCCAGCCTTCCGGCCATTGGTAATAGGTCATCCGACCCGGTCACCGCGTCGCATCCGCTCAGCGGCAGGCATAAAAAAGGCCACCCGAAGGCAGCCTGATATTGATAGGGTTGTGTTATTCAAATGCCGACGCATCCACGCGGCGCAGTTCGTCCAGGGTAAGGAACTCCCCGGCATCGTTGAACATCTCCGGCACCGTGATTTTGCCGTCACGCAGCATCATGGCCCGGGTAACACCCAGTACCTGCTCCTGCCGTGCGTACGGCTGCCGGGCGAGCCAGTCGGCATAGCTGGTATGCGCTGGCACCTGCCCGTCCATCGACGCACGCGTGGCGCTGCTCAGCTCATCGCGGGGGATCTTTAGCTCTTCCCATGATTTCGTGACCAGGGTTTCCCCAGAGCGGCAGCAGAAGTGGATTTTGCCGGGACCGCGCAGATAGGGCACCACATGCCCCAGCGGCTTGCCGTCGAGCGTGTAGAGCTTGCGGTCACGGATGATGCACCACTGGCTGGTATGCGTATCCAGGGTTGAGGACCACTGCTTGGCCTTCACGATATCGCTGTTGGTCTGAGCGAACTCCTGGCGCGCCGTGGCGGCCATATGATTCACCGCAGTGCGGGTCACCACCGCCAGGTCGCGCCTGGAGGCATTGATCACCCCGTCTTCACGGTTGCGCTGCGGCGTGCCGGTAACGCGCCGGACAATCAGCTCTACCGTTTCACCCTGGAGGAAACCGGAGCGCACAGCGTTGGTGATTTTGTCCAGCCGATCGGCTTCAAGCTTCTGGCCCCACTCCTTCAGCAGGCGCCCCTGGAAGGGCTGCGCCACTGCTGCGGCGTATACCTGCTCGGGGGCAATGCTCTGAAGCGGAACGTGAGTGAGGATCTGCTTCGGAATGATGCTGCTGAACAGGTCCAACTGATACCCGGCCTCATACTCAACGTAGCGCGTCAGTTCCCGCGCCAGCGCATCGTTAACCGGCTCATAGGCCTGTTGGTTCAGGTCGCGCACACCCACCAGCAGTGAGGCCAGGCGGCGGGCACTGTAGGTATCGGCACGCTTGCCATCCAGCAGCACCAACAGCTTTGCGGCCAGGTCAGCATCCATTTTGTTCAGCAGCGCTACCATGCGTCGGGCGACGCCCGTACCGTAGCGGTTCACATGCAGACCGTGCGCTATCGTCTCGTCCTGGAGGCGATCGTTAACTGAACGAGCCATATCACACCTCGTCCACTGTCGGTTCGGTCAGCGAGGCTGATTCAGCAAGCAGCTCGCTCAGCACCACATCGGGATCTGCATCAGCGTCAATCAGGTTGAGTTTCTGCAGCGCCTTAATCGCGTCAACACGGCGGAGGTCACCACCCTGGCGCAGCGACTGAATGGCCAGCGCCGCCGGAGGGTTGAACTCTTTCGACTCAACATCCAGTTCAGTGCGTACATCGACGCTGCCGCCGTCTTTCTCGCCGATGTACTCGGCCATGATTTGCAGGATGTTGTCGATCGCGTCTTCCAGGCTGGTTGCCATGGTGTAGAGCGGGGACTGCTCCTGCATCTTCTCTTCTGAGGTCTGGTCAACAGACTTGGTCGAGGTATTGTCGGTGCGCAGCAGCTTTGCGCCCGCCTGGCGCATTTGCTCTACCAGATCCGCCAGCGACTCTTTACCAGCGCCGATAGAGGAGCCGGTATGCTCGACGTATTCGAGCCCTTGTTTCTGACGATCGTTAAAGCTTGCCGCAGAGGAAGAGCCAATCACCAGCTCCTGCCCTTCCTCGAGCCCGAATACGGTGAGGATCGGCACCCGGGCGACGTGCAGAATGTTGTCCTGCTCACTCTGGCTCTGCCAGTGCTTAACGTTCAGCAGCGCCATATTGAGTAGCGGCGGTGAGCCGCACATAAAGCCGGTGCGCTTGGTGTAGAGCGTTACCAGGGTAATATCTCGTCGGGAGGTCTGCCACTCTTCATGCAGCGCCCAGTTCACCTGACCATCGGTGCCAGTAGCCTTGCGGTAAATCTGCACTTTTCCGGGTGTCAGGTAGCGAATTTGTTCGACTTTCGTCTGACCGAAGTCGTCACCGTCTTCGACCACAACCTCTTTGATGCGCAACTCGGTGAGCGCAACCTTGCCGCCGGTCATCTTCGACTTCCAGCCGATCACCTGGCGGGGGTTCAGCATCGTTACGTATGGCCGCGCGCCGGTCGCCTTCTCATCCGCCTTGGTCTTCACCTGTTCGGGGTCAACGCGCGGATAGTCCACCAGCGCATGGGAAAGGCCATACTGCATCGCCAGGCTAAAGAACGACTGCGCCCATACATCAAGACGGGTGCCTTCCAGGTCCACGTCTTTTGCGAACTCACGCAGTTGGTCCGGCACGTTCTCGCCCAACTGGATTGGCTCAGCGAATACACGGCCAACGTTCTGGTTAATGGTCTCTTCGTAGGCAGGAAGAAGCGTGGCCACAGCCAGGCGCTTTTTGTAATCCTCTTTGTCCTCTTTCGGCCAGCGCGGCAGATAAGCCTCACCAAGCTGGCGCATGTACAGCGTGCCGCCCATCAGGGCGTCGTTGATGTCCCACGCCTGCACCATGTTCCCATAGTCCAGATTGGGGGTTGAAATATCAGGCATGGAGTTAAATCCGTAGGTTGGTGACTTTGCCAGTTGGTTTGCGACGGTTTGTCTTCACGACCCCGAAATAGCGGAATCCGTCAGAACCGTGTGATGTTTTGTCGTGCAGCGGCTTGTCTTTCCAGCAGCCGCGCTTGTCGTCCCACTCTTTGCGATAGCCCTCAAGATGGGAGATCCCTTCGGCGCATTTCTCTTCGTCGAATACGCATCGGGGCAGAATTTCACGCACCGACTCAATGCCGGTATCGACTGACTCTTTTGGCACCACCTGAAATTTCAGAGAGTATTTATGCCCATCTATCTCATAACCTTCGCGCGCGATCTCACGCCGAGACTTGGCATCACTACCGAACTCCCTGTTGTCGATATCGTGCGGCCCCCAGTGCTCACCGTAGGTATAGCCACGGTCTTTTAGCACCTTCATGTAGTGCCTCAGGCCTTCGCCAGAGTTTTCGTAGTAGTCGATGATATGGAACTCTTCTCCGACCTCGCGAACGAACCAAATAGCCGTTGAGTCACCCACACCGATATCCCAGAACGTATGTACCGGCAGATGTGAGTTAACGGGGATTTTGCCGATCCGCTTATTGGTATAGAGCCAGCGGAACTGTTTGGCATAGTACGCGCCCTCGACCGACTGCTGGAATGCCTCGGCCGGGATGGTCGGATACTCACGCTTCATGTCATCGCCGAGCGTTTTCTCTTTGGCGTAGTACCAGGCCTTCTGGCGGTCGTTTACGACAAAGCCGTGCTTCGACTCCATCTCATCGAAGTAATCAACCAGACGTTGCGGTAGCGGCTCTACCGGATCGATTGCGTACTGCGGATTCTTCCACCAAGAGAAGAAGAAAAACTTCCAGTCCAGCGCGGATAACGGTTTGCCTTGAAGCAGCGCCTTCTCTGCTGTCTGGCAGTAATCGAAGAAGTATCCCGCCCGGCCCTCCGCCGTGCTCTCGATAGTGGCGAAGCATCCTGTAGATACCGCCTCGAATGCACCAGTGACGATTTCACGGGCTTTGTGGGGAAACTTGGCGCATATCTTCCCGAACTCAGAAACATGCAAGTAACGCAGCGTACCTCCACGAAATGAGGTGCTGACGTAGAGCGAACCGCCCTTTTTGAATACCAGCTCACCAGAAGAGTCATTGCTCGCCGGGTTCGCCGCCCTGATTTCTTTGGGCAGCTTGTCGTAGGCGTACTTCACCTTTTCACGGAATAGGCGTTTGGCATCATTCAGTGTGTGGGCGATCAGCGCGCACTTCGCCGACTCAAACAGCGCCGCATCCAACTGGATGATACAAACCTCAGTTGTGAATCCGAGCTGCCGGGCTTTCAGAATGATATTGCGGGTATGGATCCCCTCGAAGTATTCCCGCTGCTCAGGCGTCATCCTGAAGCGCGTAGGCTTACCCTCTTTGTCGGTGATCCAGTAGAGATTGTTCAGCCGCCAGTCTTTATCAGCCAGCAGCTTGAGGTGCTCAGGCTTCATTACGCCCCCTGAGAGAGCGAATCCATCAGGTCAGACAGTGCGTCAACGACCTTATCTTTTTCGCCTTCGTCCATGCTGTAGGCCTGACGCTCGAGGCCAATGAGATTCTTCAGCGTCTCGCTCAAAGCCTTCATCGACTTAACGCGCTCCGGCATGCTGATGATGGCGTGGTAAAGCTCGTTCAGCCGGTCACGCCCGTGATCATCGGGATCCAGCATCAACGCGCCCAGCTTACGCAAAGACTCTACGTCTGCGCATTCAGCTTCAAGCTCATCAAACAGCGCATTCGCCAGGGTTCTCGCTCGGCGGATATCACCGCGATGCTCCATGCGTACCGTGGCAATAACCTCAGCAGTAGCCTCTATCAGTACGCGCTCAGACAGTACCGTTTCGCTGCGTACCTGTTTGCGTACCTCAGCTTTGCGTACCAGATCGTCAGCGCGTTCTTTCACCTTCGCATTGAGGTCACGTGACCACTCATCACGTTTGGCACGCTTACGGATAGCGCCTTCGCTGATGCCGTTCTGCGATGCAATTTCACGGAGGGACATCACCCCGGCCCGGTAAGCCGATTCGATAGCCTCCCAGTCCGGTTTGCTCATTGGTTACTCCTGCTATTACGCCTTTACGATGAGTCTGCCCATGGTGATGGCAATAAAAAAAACCGCCCGGGGGCGGCTTGAACCCTAAATTAATGCTTAGTCTAATCTGGAGTCTGACAGCCCATGCATTATGAACGCCTTGATTGCCGCGCAGACTTCAAAATAAGCCCCATTCTCTTCAGGTGAAGATACGATGATTTGCCTTGTACCTTCCCCAACATCTACGATTAACCGTCCACCATCCATACGTAACGAAACCGCCACAAGGTAGTGAGCACCTCCGCCATATAACGAATCATCGACGACTGTCGAAATTAAGCACATGATAATGTGATCATCATTAGTCCTGAAGGCCGCAACTGGTTTGCTCTCGTATAACCCCTTGCTGTTAATTTCCCCACAGGTGACATACGGTTGATCCACACCATTGGCATCTTTCCACGATTTTGCAGGGAGAATTAACGAATCCTTATATTCATTAAACAATGAAATCAGTGATTTTCGGAGAAAGTCCTGCCGCGTATTATGTTTCATTTCCAGCTCGATGCGCTTATTCTTGATATCTTCATAACTGATGCTCATTCCGCTCTCCAGAGGGTTATGTCGGATAAGCATGATTATCACCTTTTTCAATTACTTTTGTTGATTCCAGTCACCATTATCATGCTCACCCGGAGAGGAGCTTTGGAATGGATAGCAATCGGCGTCGGCACGCGCAACAGTACTGACCTGCCCACATACAGGCTTCCTGCATTTTGGTGCGGGCGAGCGACAGACAATTCAAGACGTCATCAATCTCACACGCCTGCCCGATGCTCAGCATCGTCTGGGCCATTGCGGACAGCCATCAATTGCTCAAGCTCGATATCGAGCAGACTGCAAAATTGACGACTGACGCCGTTCAAGCGGTTCATGCGCTCAATGTCACCCGGCGTTAACGTGCGATATCCCTTTACGATACTGCCATCTTGCTTAACAGCGCATGATGATTATGCCCCTAAGAGGGTTAAGCCATTACGATGGGTCTGCCCATGGTGATGACAATAAAAAAACCGCCCGGAGGCGGTTATATTCAGCAGGTCAGCATATTATCTGTGAATGACAAATAGTGATTTGCATCGAGGACAAAGCAACGGCAGCTCCTGTCGTACTTTTGTGGAAGGTTGATTAGAGTGATGACCACATATCGGGCAAGTCACTGTTGTTTTGGTCGCCGCTTCAACGCGTTTAAGTGCGTAATCGAAGAATGACATAATTCTTAACCCCTCTAAGAGTGAGGTCTATCATACCACGACTGGCCATTTTTTAACCACGGGCACCCATCACTTTAGCACTTAATCACCGAGTTAATAATCTGCTAACTATTCTCGGATGTTGCATTAGTGAACTTGTTTGACACAACCCACCAGCCTCCGCAACTGAGCTTTTGAATGACTGCCACTACCTGGAGTGGCCACGCTCATGCCCTTGAGTTCATCACCCCGGTTCGTCTCTGCTCCCCGTTAGCTATAACCAGTGCGTGACTGGCGATCACGCTGCGTCACTGGCGCTTCTTTTCTTATTAACCCTTACCAGATGCAAAGCTGACTCTCAACGCGGAGACTCGGGCGCAGGTCATTACCCTGCGATAGCAGCCTTTCGGCTGCTGCGGTCTGGCCGCTTTATCACTTCATTTTTTTCTTCATACAATAAAAAAACCGCCCGCAGGCGGTTTGTGAGGATTTATGCGCTGGGTGCATAGCAACTTATCAAAACAGTTCGGAAATCTTCCAGAGACATACTTTCTGTAATTTTCCCTGTTATAGCTATTTTCGTTCTACCCATGACATCCAATCCACCGATGAATCTTACATCGTAAGACACTGCAGTGCTGTTTTTGAGATGATCTATGAGTTTACTAATAAATTCTTCCTTCCCATAAACCGCAAAACAACATTTTCCACAGAGCATACCTTCTAACCTTCCCTCAAGCATTTTACGGCCTCTTAGGAAAAAGGTTTAATGATTGTAGCTGAATGTCAGGTTTTACCTACCATATTTCAGAGGCAATTTTATCCCTAGTCATTTAAGCGGCAATTATCAAGCCCACCCGCAGATGAGCTTTGGAATGGCTTAACAATCAGAGTCAGGACGTGTTACTGCACGACAGGCCCACATGCAGGCTTCTTGCATTTTGGTGCGGGCAATAGACAGGCAGCGCAGTGCGTCATCAATCTCACGTGCCTGCTCAGTGCTCAGCATTGCTGGCCCATTACGGACAGTAAGCAGCTCGCTGCGCTCGGTATCCAGCAGGTTGCAGAAGTGACGACTGACGTCCTTCAGGCGGTTCATACGTTCAATGTCGCCAGGTGTTAACGTGCGGTAGCCCTTAACGGTGCTGCCATCCTGTGGTTTTGCTTCGCTCATCAGGTTTCCTCAGTTAGTAAAAAGCCCCGTTATTGCGTGGCCCGTGATTCTTCAATTTTTCGGATGCTGACCTTGTCGATGTTGCACTGACCCAGCGCCGACAGCAGGCTCACATTCAGATCCAGACTGGCCCCATAGGTCAATGGTTCGGGAATGGCTGGCTGTTGTGTCTCAGCTGTCAGGTTTACCGGAAGCGGCACTACCGGAACCGGTACGTAGACTGTCCGCGAATTGCCGCAGCCGGTCAGCAGCAGCAGAAGGCACAGGCCGATGAGCGCAATCATCATCCGCAACAGCCACTTTGATATCTGCCTGGGCTCTCTGCGACTCCAGTGCGATCTGGTTCTTTGCATCCTGGCTGGCCTCTGAAATAGCGTTGATGATGTTCACGGCCTGAATGACATTGGCGGCAATGGCTTCGGCCTGACTGGCGCTCTGCTCAGCAGCATCAGCGCGCGACTGTTCCGACTGGTATTTATCGTGGTAATGGATAACAGCCCACCAAGGCGCAAACACTAGCACCACCCAGACCACCAGTTTCCAGTTGAGGTTGTTCATGCCAGCGCCGCCAGCGCCCGACTGTAACGCACCTTGCGATCAGCCAGCCCATTCTGCCCACCGTTGATGGTCTGGGTGACACGCACGATATCGCCGGAATACAGCAGGCAGCCGCATAACGCGAAGAACCAGGCCGCCGACCGGGCAGCGTGTCGCTCCTGCTCCAGCAGCTCTGGCGTGCTGACCAGATCCAACTTCAGGGCGGTGCCGCATTTTGTGTAGTTCTCCCGCCCAGTGATTTGCAGCAGGCCACGGCCACGATACTTCCAGCCATCGCCCTGGGTGTTATTGCCCATGCGGGCGCCGTATATCAGGTTGGCGATTTGAGGTTGGCGGGCGGTTTGCTTACCATCAACCCGTCCCAGCATCTCGCACTGGTACGGCGTCAGGCGTTTACCGAAAGTTTTCTTCAGGCCATCGACCGAGTAGTTGAAGTTCTCCACCAGCGAGGTAAAGCCTGCCGATTCGTGGCCTAGTTGCGCAATGAACATGGCCTGATCGTTAACGGCGGTGATGCCGAATTCTTTCATTGCCGCGTCGATATGCGGATACCAGCGCGCAGCTAACCCGGCGCTTAGCCCAGCCGCCTTCTGAAATTGTGCCTGATTCATAGGGTTCCTTACTTGGTGTCACCACCGAAGCGGACGTTGATGACTCGGTTTGCTACAGAACGGACCTGCTCGACGCCGACAAAGCCCAGCGCGCCGCCGATTGCTATGGAGAGGGATTGAGGAAGGTTGACGTAATCCAGAGCGGATACAGCTGTTAAGGTCATGGCGCCGCACATCAGGCCTTCCAGCAGCATCTTTTTCCAGCCACCTCCGCCGTAGGCAATTCTCAGCACTGCCATCACTACTGACAGCAGCACGGCGCCAATAGGTGTTTCGCCACGCCACCAGCTGTGGAGTAGATCGATTAACTCCGTCCAGGAGTGGGGGTCATTATGCATTTTCATATCTCTCACCTCGCTGTTCGCGGGTGTTGTGCTGGAAGGGTCAGGCTCTCCGGATGAATTAACGACAAACCTTGATGGGGGTTTCCGGGAGCCTGAAAGAGAAAAAGGCCGCCCAAAGGCAGCCTCTTAAATTTGTTGGTTTTTCCGAAATATTGAACAGTTACAACCGATTTGAATTTAACTACTAGTTAACATTATAAACAATGAGGATATGATTAAACCAAGTTGGTAATAATTGCAGGGAAATGACGATGTCGCATTTCCCGCTTTTTTTTGGCATGTCGATAAAAAAGCTCCGGCATTGGCCAGGGTGAAGAGGTGTTCTGTTTCGGATTGCTTTGGTGGGCTGATTATCTCAGGTATTCGGCGCAGGAATTGAGCCGAAAAATGTGTGATGCCGGGTGCCTCCCGGTGACTCTGCGCCAGACCACAGAACCGCGCTACTCACCTGCCTGTCCAGACGCCCCACCGCATAGGGGGATTCACCACACGGTCACCATACTCGGCACAATCCATAAAAGATAGTTATTAATTTATTTTCACTTTTCTGAGCGCAGGTTTTTAATCGTTCTGGCATCTGGCTCTCTGTTTTCTGGCAACCGAGGGGCTAACCTTGGCATGTGCAAAAAACATACAGGAGGGTCAAATGTATAACTCTATTTTAGTTCCCATTGACATTTCCGAGGATAGCCTGACAAACACAGTGATTCCTTTTGTTCAGGCGCATGCAACTCTCAACACAGCCAAAGTCCATTTTCTTACTGTTATTCCTTCGCTTCCGTATTATTCAGCCTTGGGCCTGGCGTATTCAGCAGAAATGCCTGACCTGAAAGAATTCCAGCAAGCTGCTTTAACAAAGCTGGATGAAATTGTTAAAAAGTTCCGAATACCTGACGAAAAAATACTAACTCACGCCGTAACTGGTTCACCAAAAGACCAGATCCTTAAGCTCGCAGACATGATAAATGCTGACTTAATCATTATTGCATCCCATAAACCCGACATCTCAACATATTTGTTAGGTTCGAATGCTGCGGCTGTTGTACGGCACGCGAAATGCCCTGTCCTGGTCGTTAGGTAGATATCACAAGTTTGTGAAGTGCAATCTGCATGAAGAACGGAGGGAGCCTCCAGAGGTGTGAGGTTCCCCAGGAGTTTTAAATCGGGTTAGGTGGAGTGATTTCACGGGCAACTCACGCAAGCGTAATTAATAAAAAACCCGCTCGGTGGCGGGTTTTTTAACGGTGAACACACAATGCCCATCGTTGGAACGAAATTAACACAGATTCCGGAAAAGTAAATAGCTGAAGCTTGAAACGTAAGCTATTTCCGTGAGCGCTATCGCGTTATCTGTTTCAGCTGCGCCTCTGCCCAAGCCTCTTCGATATCAAATTTCGTGATCAGCTGATCGTAGAATGGCTTGACCGACTTTTCCCAGGTGGCGACAGTGATCGCATCGGTGAGCCGGCAAATAGCCGCATATGCCTCAGTTGAAGGGATTCGCTCATAACCACGCCCGCTGCAGCGCTTGCAGGTGCCAAACACCGGTACGCCCTGCCTCTTCGTTTCCTTCTGGTTTACCGCTGTTCCGCGTCCCCGGCAGTCGTTACAGGCGCAGCTGATAACCTTCTTCCCCTTGCAGACCGTGCACAGCACCCGGGCCACCTCTTTCACCTCGCGCCGATTCTGATGCTGCGAAGGGATAACCTTTAGCCCCCATTTTTTTGATTTTTGGATGATGTCCTTTGCGCATCCAGAGATGCTGGTTTTCATACTAAATACGTCAGCCTCAACGAACCCCTGCCCCGCGCAGCATTCGCAACCCTTCACGCTGGCGGCGCTGCGGGAATAATCCTCGAAAGCGAAGGCGGCGAGCTGGCGCATCACCAGCGGCTTAACCGTGGCGTCCAATTTGCGTAGTGCGGCGACCTTATCGCATTTGGTCAGCGCGTACTCGGCCAGCAGCGCGATCGCCCGCTCCCGATCGTTCTGACTGATCCCCATTTTCCCGAGGAAAGCGCTGTAGCCCATGGCAGCGCGTTCCTGCGTCATACCCATGGCAGCCATGATATCGGTGCCGGTCAGTGAATCTGATGCAGTAGCGCGCGGGGAGTCGCTGATCATCGTGGACTTTGCGAAGTGGTATTTCACCGTGTTTTCGAGGTTCATGCTGCGGCTCCTGCCATCAGGTAAATGCGAATAAAGTTACGAAGAATGCGATAGTCCACCAGCACCGTACCCGGGCGGCGATAAATGCGAAGGCGCAGCCAGCGCATGCGAAGCGATTCGACCAGTTCTGGTTTCATGCTGGCTCCAGCTCGGTGATGGTCAATTCCAGTTTGCCGCCCTTGATGATCGGCATCCGTTTTACGCGGTAATCGTCAACCTGCTGGTCGTCCTGCCAGAACCCGGCTTTGGTCAGCGCGTCGAATGCAGCCTTCTGCAGGTTGTCCAGGTCCCGACGGCGGCGGTCAGGCATGTGGCATTCAATGCGGATCTTTACCGGCGCGGTGATGCCGATATCCAGCATCTCGTCTTTGATGATTTGGGCTACACGGTCGCGGTAGGCCTGCCCATCTGTGCTGATGTGGGTGCGCCCGCGGTTGTGGCGGTAATAGCGGTTGTTGCTCGGCGGCCACGGCAATGTGATGTTGTAGGTATTCATTGGTCACCACCCTGCAGTTGGCGAATGGTGAGGTTCCCGCAGAATACGGCACCGGTGTCGATGTAATACTGGTTAGCGAATCGCAACGGCATACGCGCCGGGGTGTGCCCGAAGATGAACAGGTCTGCGCCTTTGATTTCCCTCACTTCTCCTTTCTGAGAATTACCAATTCGATCGCGATTCCAGATGACCATTTCCTCTGGCAGTGGCTTGCCGAATTCATATGCGTCGTGCGGATAGTCAGCGTGGCAGATCACGTATTTCTTATCGCCAGTGACTAGCTCGATGATCAGCGGAAGTTGCCCCACTTTGGGGAGCAGATATTTGAGCTGCATATCCTGCTCGACATCCAGTTGATGCCACCACCCTGCGCCGTTTGACATCCAATGGCTGAAGCTTCCGCCGTTCACCAATGCATCAATCATCATCTGTTCATGGTTGCCACGAACGGCCCGGAACCATGGCTGATTAATCAGAACCAGGCACTCCACGTTTTCGGCACCGCGGTCGATAAGGTCGCCAACGGAGATAAGAAGATCCTGGGCTGGGTCGAAATCCACCTTACCAAGCTGGGTCATGAGGTTCGTGTAGCAGC
>PJTS01000465.1_pt1 | contig 24962 bp, 19 predicted proteins | sample 1512251 | NCBI WGS metagenome assembly PJTS01 (sample SAMN08177686, study PRJNA422409) | Soil metagenome, whole genome shotgun sequencing project. | isolation source: Soil (2) enriched on wood chips: alkali lignin treatment | place: USA: Madison | collected 2015-01-15 | reverse complement strand
TCTTTACCAATACCAACATTTGTGTCAGGATTGTGTTGTGTACCGCGTTGGCGTACGATGATGTTACCAGCGATTGCTTGTTGACCACCGAAGATTTTGATACCTAAACGCTTGCTATGTGACTCACGGCCGTTCTTAGAACTACCCGCACCTTTTTTGTGTGCCATTTCTTTATCTTAATTTAAGACTGTTGTCTGATTAAAAATTCAATTATAACGTAATACCAGTGATCTGGATTTTAGAAAATTGTTGACGGTGACCGTTTTTCTTTTTGTAGCCTTTACGACGTTTTTTCTTGAAAACGATAACTTTATCGCCTTTTAAATGAGACAAAATTTTAGCCGAAACTTTTGCACCAGCAACGCTAGGTGTACCAATGGTAAATTTACCACCGTCTTCTGCTAACAATACATTGTCAAATTCAATACTAGCGCCTTCATCTCCTTGTAAACGGTGTACAAAAAGGAACTGGTCTTTTGCAACCTTAAATTGCTGTCCTGCTATATTTACTATTGCGTACATTGTTAATTAATTAAATGTGTTATTAAATGAAGGGCAAAAGTAATTAGTTTTTATCACAATTCAAAGACAAATCTATCTTTTTCCCTTCATTTTTCATCAACCAATATGTATCTCCATCGGAAATAACAGACTAGCAAGCATTAACCTCTTACCAGACTAAAATTCTTTTTTCCGGTGCAACGTACATTTTAGCCGTAGGCTGCACATCAAATGCCTTATAAAACGCTTCCATATTATAGACAGGGCCATTTACACGGAACTGCTCTGGGCTATGTGGATCAACTTTCAAACGTAAACGCATGCGCTCATCACTGCTTTTCACCCGCCATACCTGTGCAAAACTTAAAAAGAAACGCTGATCACCTGTGAAACCGTCAATTTTCTCGTTCCCCTGCCCTTGTTTGGTCAGTTTAAAAGCATCATAAGCAATATTCAATCCACCAATGTCAGCCAGATTCTCACCAAGCGTTAATTCTCCATTGACATGTTGATTATCCAATAAGGTGAAGCTTCCATACAATTTCGTTACCTGATTTGCACGCTCCGTAAACTGTTTGGCATCTACTGCTGTCCACCAATCATTTAAGTTACCCGCTTTATCATACTGCCTACCTTGGTCATCAAAACCATGTGTCATCTCATGACCGATCACAGCACCAATAGCGCCATAGTTGATCGCATCATCCGCATTGGCATCAAAGAAAGGGAATTGTAGGATTCCCGCAGGGAACACAATCTCATTGTAGGGTGGATTATAATAAGCATTTACGGTCGGTGTTGTCATGAGCCACTCCTTCTTATCGACAGGCTTACTTATCTTGCCGACCATCTCCTTATAAGCATGCTTAGCCGAAGACTGCAGATTCGCATAATATGTATCTTTTGCAACTTCTACATCACTATAATCTTTCCATTTTTCCGGATAACCGATTTTCTTGACAAAAGCTTCCAATTTCTCGATTGCCTTTTTCTTGGTTTCTGGTGTCATCCAGTCTAATTTCTCAATTCTGGCCTTGTAGACTTTTTGCAGGTTATCGACCAATTCCATCATGCGCTGTTTTGCTTCAGGTTTGAAATAGTCATCGACATAAAGTTTACCGACAATCTCACCCAGGTTTTCATCCGCTGAGCTTACCATCAACTTCCAACGTTCTTTTTGTTGCTTTTGTCCATTGAGCGTCTTGCCGAATAGTTCAAATTTTGCATCGCGAAACTCCTTACTCAGCGCGGTTGCAGAAGCGTTTGCCAAATCAGCTTTTAGTTTTGTTTTCCAAACATCTACAGGCTGCGATTTCAATAAATTGTTCAATGCGAGGTAGAACTTAGGTTGCTGTACCAAAATCGTATCAGTCTTCACCTCCAATCGCCCAAGAATATCTTTCCAGTTCAAATTTGGGGTTTGCTTTTGGAAATCCTGAACGGCAAACTTATTGTAGTTTTTGATCGGATCCCGCAATTCAACAGGCGTCAAATGAGATTTCGCGATTTCCGTTTCCAGTTTTAGTACCTCTTCAGCAGATTTCTGCGCATTTGCTCCTTCACCTATTAATCCAAACAATTTAACTAAATAAGCCACATAAGCTTCCCTGATCTTTTTGGCTTTATCATCCTGATCCAAATAGTAGCTGGCCTCTGGCAGATTCAAACCACCTTGAAAAAATTGAAGTGCATTTTTATTGCTGATCCGATCATCGGCCGCCACATAAAAACTAAAAAGGTCACCATCGCCATCTTTAAATCCATCAGCCGCATAGGCGATCAATTCATCGACAGTTTTCAATGCATTGATTTTCTGAATCGTTCCTTCTATCGGCTTGGCGCCAAGTTTATCAATGGTTACGGTATCCATTCCGCTCGCATAGAAATCACCAGCTTTCTGCTGATCTGACCCTTTTGCACTGTTCGACTGAGCGGCATTTTCCAATACTGTTTTTAATTTCTGCAAATTTTCATCTGCTAGAATATAAAATGAGCCCCAGCCCGTTTCGGAAGCCGGTATCTGGGTATTTTTCATCCATGCACCATTCGCATATTGGAAGAAGTTGTCACCAGGATTGACTGTTGTGTCCATGCCAGAAACATCAAAAAAATTGGTTCTGACTTCTTGTGCACCCTCTTTGCTCTTATTGGACTGACATGACAGCATCATTAAGACGATTGAGAGCGTCCCCCATTTGACTTTTTGTATCATACTTTATTAGATTAAAGAATATAATTAAAGCTAAGCATATTTTGAAGCGCTTCAAAAATACAGCGTAATTATTTCAAAAGTTTTACTTCATACAGGTCTTTGCGTCGATCTTTTTTGACTTTTACAGTGCCATATTCATGTAGATCACGTAATGCATAAAGATCCACATCCGCGATCAGCACCATTTCAGCATTGGGGGTTGCTTCTGCTTTAATGGCATTATTTGGAAATGCAAAATCAGATGGTGTAAAGACGGCGGATTGCGAATATTGAATATCCATATTATTGACGCGTGGCAGGTTACCCACAGACCCCGCAATGGCCACATAACATTCGTTTTCAATGGCACGAGCTTGCGCACAGGTTCTGACCCGAATATAGCCATTCTGTGTATCGGTCATAAAAGGTACAAATAGGATCTGCATTCCCTGATCAGCCAAAATACGACTCAATTCCGGAAACTCTACGTCATAACAGATCAACAGGCCGACTTTCCCACAGTCCGTATCAAATACCTTTACTTCACTTCCGCCCACCATACCATAATATTTAAATTCATTTGGGGTGATATGAATTTTCTTAAATTCATCCAGCTTACCATTTCGATGACAGAGGTAAGAAACATTGTAGAGCTTCTTATTTTCCATCAGTGGCATAGATCCAGCAATAATATTCACGTTATAGGAAACCGCAAACTGCTGGATACGATCAATAATATCGGAAGTATGCTGCGCCAATCTTTCCATCGCCAATCGTTCGGGAAGGTCATTGTAAGGGCTCATTAGCGGTGTGTTAAAAAACTCCGGAAACATGATAAAATCCGTTCCATAATCACTAACGGTATCCACAAAGAATTCGATCTGGTCATAGAAAGCTTCAATATTATCGAATAAGCGCATCTGCCACTGTACCAGTCCCAGACGAATGGTCTGTTTTGTTGTCGAAATCGAACGGGTCTCCGATTCATAATAAATATTATTCCATTCCAGCAAGGTCGCAAATTCCATCGACTCAGCATCTTCGGGCAAATAATGTTTCAGGATCTTTTTGACATGAAAATCATTGGAAAGTTGAAATGTCAGTGTCGGATCATAAATTTCCTTGCGTTTTACCTTCTCAATATAAACCCTTGGACTCATTTTGTCCGCGTAATTATGGTAATTGGGAATCCGGCCACCAGCGACGATACATTTTAAGTTCATCTGTTCACACAGTTCTTTCCGCGCATCATATAGACGACGCCCTAAGCGCAATGCACGATGTTCTGGATGTACAAATACTTCGATACCATACAAGGTATCACCGTCATCACTATGTTTGGTAAATTTACCATCATCAATAATATCATAATAACTATCATAGATATTATTCTTTTTAGAATTGAGGATAATAGATAAGGCACAGGCGACGACTTGGCCATCTATCTCCACACACAATTGTCCTTCAGGAAATATTTCAATCAAATCCTGAATATTTTCCCTTGACCAGGTCTCCCCCACGCCATCATAAGCTTGCTCCATTGATTTCTTCAAACCAACATAATCTTTCTTTGTCAAGTTGCGCACTTGAATATCCATATAAATCTCCTTTTGAAATAAGTTTTCCTAAAAATAGCAAAAGTCGGGCCCAAGCCCAAACATCAGGGTAGTCTAATACCCACAAATGGAGACAAAAAAAGGCGCCAATTGTTTTATTGGCGCCTTAATTATCGATAGATTATGCTATTGACTATGCTTGACCTTGAGGAGTTCCGAAAGGAAATGCTACTGTTGGATCACCACCTTGTTGCGGTTGTTCAGCAACACCCATATCCATTTTAATCGTACCGTTCAATGCTTCGAAACGATTCACGTTATCAACCAATGCACCTAACAAGCGTTTTGCGTGCTCTGGAGTCAAAACGATTCTTGATTTCACTTTTGCTTTTGGCACTCCTGGCATCACACGGATAAAGTCAACCACAAATTCTGTATTAGAGTGAGTGATAATCGCAAGATTTGAGTAGATTCCTTCTGCTACTTCTTCTGTCAACTCAATGCTCAATTCGTTTTGATTTTGGTTATTTTCCATAATAATTCTAAATGTAAGTTAATATAATCCTAAATTTTATTTTGTAAATGTTCTAAAGTCCTGTCCATCCTCGATATTCAACAATGTTTGATAGATCAAACGGATCACATTGTCAACATCTTCTTTATGCACCATCTCAACCGTTGTATGCATATAACGCAACGGCAAAGAAATCAACGCTGAAGGCACACCACCATTGCTGTAAGCAAAAGCATCTGTATCTGTCCCCGTGTAACGTGAACATGCCTGACGTTGGAATGGGATATTGTTCTCTTCAGCAACTTTAACCAACAGTTTATTCAAATTGACCTGAACTGCTGGTGCATAAGACAATACCGGACCTTTACCGGAGAATAAATCTCCTTGCGTGATCTTGTTGATCATCGGCGTTTGGGTATCGTGTGTCACGTCTGTAACAATGGCAACATTCGGTTTTATGCGGTCTGCAATCATTTCAGCACCACGCAAACCAATCTCTTCCTGCACCGAATTTACGATATATAATCCAAATGGCAATTTCTTTTTATTCTCTTTTAGCAGGCGTGCAACCTCGGCAATCATAAAGCCACCGGCACGATTATCCAAGGCCCGTCCGATATAATAACGATCGTTCAAGATCGAAAAGGTGTCTTCATAGGTAATCACACAACCCACGTGTACCCCCAAGGCTTCCACCTCTTCTTTGCTGCTGCATCCACAATCCAAAAAGATATTTTTCAACGAAGGATTTTCTTCTTTCTCGCCCGAACGTGTATGAATGGCAGGCCAGCCAAATACCGCTTTTACGATTCCTTTTTCTGTATGAATGTTCACTCGTTTGGAGGGCGCAATCTGATGATCTGAACCACCATTACGCACCACGTAGATCAATCCATCTTTTGTAATGTAATTGACAAACCAGGAGATTTCATCGGCGTGTGCTTCGATCACTACTTTATAACTTGCTTTGGGGTTGATAACACCAACTGCGGTACCATAGTTATCCACGAATGTTTCGTCCACATAAGGCTTCAGATAATCCAGCCATAAACGTTGACCTTCCCATTCAAAACCTGTGGGAGAAGCGTTGTTTATATATTTTTCAAAAAATGAAAGCGAATCTTTTGTTACGACTGCAGTCGTTTTCTGTTCTTTTTTCTTATTCTTTTCAGCCATCTTTTCCTTTTCTATTTACTTTCGTCAAAATATGAAAATTTCAATGAAATGCAAAAGTAAAAATGTTTTTTGGAATATTCCTTTTACATTTAACTTTGATTTTATTGAAAAATAAGATTAAACCTTATCTTTACCATGGTAATTTAAACAGACATAAAATATATGAATTCAATACTAAGTGCTATACATTGGAATATTGATCCCGAGATGTTCAACCTTGGCGCATTTGCCCTCCGTTACTACGCCTTATGTTGGCTCCTCGCTTTTTTTGTTTCCTATGTTATTATGTTGCGTATTTTCAAAAAAGAAGGCCGCACGCAAGAACAACTGGACCAACTTTCCATCTATATCTTCCTCGGCACGCTGATTGGCGCAAGACTTGGTCATTGTCTGTTCTACGATTTTGACTATTATAAAGACCATATTCTGGAAATTTTCCTTCCTTTCAAATGGGATAAAAACGGATTCCAGGTCACAGGTTTCGCCGGATTAGCGTCTCATGGTGGGGCTATTGGTATCCTCACAGCACTTTACCTCTTCTGCCGCAAAACAAAAACAGACTTTTTATGGTTGGCAGACCGATTGGTTGTGGTGGTTCCTATTGCTGGTGCACTGATCCGTATCGGAAATTTTTTCAATTCAGAGATGGTCGGTACCCCTACGGATTTACCTTGGGCAATCATTTTTGACCGTCATGACAACATCCCTCGCCATCCAGGCCAGCTCTATGAAGCCATCGCCTATATTATCATCTTTATTATTATCGGCTCCCTATTCAAGTCAAACCCGAATCGTCAAAAAGGAAAATTATTCGGCATTTTTATGGTCTTGTTATTTGGTGCACGGATGGTATTGGAACATTTTAAAATTGATCAGGAAGATTTTGAGCAAAGCATGCTACTCAATATGGGGCAATTGTTGAGTATACCTTTTATTTTGGTGGGTCTCTATTTTATCTTCCGCAAACCAAAAGCGTAAAACTGGCTACAATCGACTATTGTTCGCAAAACACCTAATTTAACAAGGCATCTTTTCTGAGAAAGGTGCCTTTTTTTATAGTCCTATTCGAAAGCTATGCATGCTCCGTCAAAGCTTCGATTTCTACTCGACCACAGTAGCTACCTGCTCCTGCATAGCGTCGCATCTTGGTCGCCATGAATCCGTACTGAGTCCACCATGAATCCGTGTTGAGTCCGTGTTAGACACGGATTCAGTGTAGACCGATATTGTTCGCACCATGCTCAGACCTGCTTCTAGGGGCGAATCAGGCCCGAATCAGTCTCAGATAAGGTGCAAACAATTGTCAAATAACGCTTGGAACACGGACTCTATAAATAAATTATATATAATTAAAAATAATAGACATACATTTATATAACAATACAATTCTTTTGAATAGAAATAAAATATACAAAACACATATTATTTAGCTTTTTCTATACAAATAGATAGACTATAATTCTTTCTAATTATATTGAAATTGCTAAAATCGTTATGAAGGGAATGAACCGGTTTTAACTATCTACATCCAATTCATAAACAATATTTTGTTGTTTTCTATCCAAAACCTACAAAGATTACTATATTTAGGCTTCTTTTATTATCAAACATTTTTACAACAAGAAAACTTAAGCCTAAAATGAGTCTAGAAAAGTGTGCATCAGTCGAAGCGAACGAAAACATGCTTCAATACAATGGTAAATATGGTGAGTATGGCGGGTCTTTTATCCCACCTGTTTTGGAAAGTCAGTTAAACAAGTTAGCTGATTTTTTCGATAGCCACGTGCAGAAAGAAGAGTTCCAAAAAGAATTTATTTCCATCCTCAAACATTATGTAGGACGTCCATCACCTTTGTATTTTGCAAAGAACCTAAGTGAATATGTTGGTTCCAGAATCTATCTAAAGCGGGAAGATCTAAACCATACGGGTTCACACAAAATAAACAATTGCATCGGTCAGATTTTATTGGCCAAACAAATGGGTGCTACCGAGATCATTGCTGAAACCGGTGCAGGGCAACACGGTGTTGCAACAGCCACAGCGGCAGCATTGTTAAATATCCCCTGCAAGGTGTTTATGGGGGAGATTGATGCTGCCCGTCAGGCGTTGAACGTAAAACGGATGGAACTATTGGGTGCTCAGGTTGTCACAACAAACCTTGGGAGCCGTACACTTAAAGACGCTGTTGACGCAGCCTTGATGTACTATGTCGAAAACCCCTCTTCCTATTACCTTTTGGGTTCACATGTCGGACCACATCCCTACCCAAAAATGGTTGGATATTTTCAGAGCGTTATCGGGAAAGAAGCCAGACAACAGATCCTTGAACAAGAAGGACGTCTTCCAGATAGTATCTTTGCCTGTGTAGGTGGTGGATCAAATGCCATTGGATTATTTTCAGGTTTCCTAGAAGATCAGGAAGTTGAAATCAATGGTGGCGAAGGTGGTGGTTCGGGAACCTATCCTAAAACAGCCGCTACCCTATCTTTTGGTAAACCTACGGTATTTCAGGGTACATATTCCTATTGCCTGGTTGATGATGCGGGCAATCCAATTCCTTCTACTTCGGTATCTGCAGGACTGGACTATCCGGGTATATCACCCCAACATGCAGCTTTAAAGGACAGCAATAGAGCAAACTATTACCCAGTAACAGATGATGAAGCAATTGCAGCGTATAAACTGCTTTCAAAATTAGAGGGAATTATTCCGGCAATCGAATCGTCGCATGCTGTTGCATTGGCCATTAAGTTGCTAAAAGACAAAAATAAACTTGCTATCGTCAATCTATCCGGACGTGGCGACAAGGATGTGGATCGTGAATTTTAACAACTAACCATTTCAAATAACAATACAAAGTCCCTTATGCAGGGACTTTGTATCTTACATTGACACGGATCAGACAGCTGTCAAATACACAAAAACGATATATAAATAACACAGATCCTATGAAGCGAAGCAAAAGTCGAGGCAACTGGCTAAAAGTAGCTATTACCGTATTGCTCCTATCCATTTTGGCGTTGACAGTCTACAACCTCTATCCGGAATCCCGTTTATCAAAAAATGCAGTAGTCGACAGGCTTGTGGTGTATAAGTCCAAAAGGACCTTATTGGCTTATGCGCGGGGGAAATTACTCAAATCCTACCAGATCTCACTCGGTGGACAGCCCGTGGGTGCAAAAGAAATTGAGGGTGATCTAAAAACTCCCGAAGGATTATATTATATCAACGATAAGAATCAATACAGTGACTACCATAAAAACTTAGGGGTCTCCTATCCCAATGAAAAGGATGTTGCCCATGCCAAAACCCTAGGTAAAACTGCCGGTGGTGACATCAAAATTCATGGGCTGCGAAACGGAATGGGCTTCATTGGTAAACTCCAACGTTGTGTAGACTGGACCTTAGGCTGTATGGCATTGACCAACACAGAAATTGATGAGCTCTACCGCGCTGTTCCTATAGGCACCCCTATTGAGATTAATCCGTAGTGTCAGCACCGTACACCTTAGCCATCTAAAACTACTCCATCTCGATCATTCGGTTTTAAGGCACCAAAACTCTACAACATATGCCCCAAATCTTACAACAGAATGTCCGATTAATTTGCGATTTTTGGGTTTAGATTTGTAACTTGTATTAAAAAAAATCGAATGAAGCTCGCAATAAAGAATATGGTATGCAATAGATGCATCATGGTTGTCGAAAATGAATTGGCCAAGCTTAATCTTCACATTAAACATATTTCTTTAGGACAGGTCGAAATTGAAGAAACGTTGAACAGAGAACAGTCTGCTCAACTGGCCGAGAGCTTTTCCGCCCTTGGCTTTGAATTGATCGACGACAAGCGGACAGTACTTATTGAACAGGTCAAACATTTGGTACTGGATCTAATCCGCAACCAAAACAATAACACCAATCTCAATTTATCGGAAATAATAAGTAACCAGATTTATCACGATTACAACTATATTTCGAATCTATTTTCGGATGTGGAAGGCATGACGATTGAGAAATATTTCATCAGCCAAAAAATCGAATATGTCAAGGAATTACTGGTCTATGATGAACTGACTTTAAGCGAGATCGCCTATCAACTGAATTACTCCAGCGTTGCTTATTTAAGCAATCAGTTCAAAAAAGTAACTGGGCTGACACCAAGTCATTTTAAGCATATCAAGGAGAATAAACGGAAACCCTTGGATAAGATTCAAGATGCTGGATAAACTTCCCTGCATACATGATGCGTAGAACCGATCAGATCGCTATCTGACACCTAAAGATAAATAAGAAAAGGCTTCCGAGCGGAAGCCTTTCTTTTAAAATTGCCCTTTCAAATTAGCAACCCTTATTTTAAATATCTCTAATTCTTTCTGTTGTTGATTGATAAAGGAGTTTTCTGTCAACTTCCCGACGACTATATCGCGTTCCTCATCATTGGCATACACCATATTCTTGAACGGATTTTTGTAATCTTTAGCACGGGATTTATAGATCTGCTCCCCTATCCAGATTCGGTGTCCCAAAGCCTGATCCAACAAAGATACAATTTTATCTCTGGATATTTCCATACCTTCCAAAGTCAAAATTTCAATCAGTGACAATAAGGCATGTTTTCGTTTATCCAATGGATAGTCCTTGCTACGCTCATGATAAAACTCATGAATATCGTCCCAGGAGTCGATCTTTTTAGACTTGATATCATCCAGAAAAATCTGAAATGCAGTACTTTCAATAAGCTGTCCACCGATATTTTCCCAGTTTGTCCGTTGTTCGCCAGCAAGGCTCTCGATGATATTATCGAGTGATCGGCCTTCCTCCAATGCATCCATCAGGTGCAAAACACCATAATACTTGATGAATGAACGATAAAGATGATAGGCCTCGCCAACTTTTTGAATCACTGTAGGTCGGCGCGAATTCTCTGCTCCGGATAAAACAATGGTCTTATCTTTTAGGTCAATATTATTGGCAAGTAAGGCACGTCCAGCCACAATGCGTTCCTCCCTTGTCTTATTTTCCTGCTGCTGAAGGCTTTCCGATACCGCAAAAGCAAGTGTTTCCATTCCAGAAAACATCTCATTGACCGTATCAGGAGCCAACATATCGTACTCAAAATATTGATTTTTAAAATGTCTATTGTCCCGTGCTTCATACTTATTGGCATTACGTACCAAGGCGTACATGTTATACATAAACCAATACCCTGGAATAAGCACAAGCCTATCATGCTGTACATCGTTACTTACCAGCGTAAAAGGCAGTTGGATATCCAGCTCATGTAAAAAGTCGCCCTTGACAATTAAACAGTAAGAGGCAAATCTCGAGTTGTGTTTGAGACTCACACATAAGCCCGGCCAAAAACCACGCCCTGCAATAATCTCACCATCAGCTGCCCTGGAATTATGGTTTGACCCAACGGTAGCCCCAGCAGCCATATTACTTTGTCCCATGACCAATGCGGCACATAGGAAAGAATTATTATGGTGTTGTTCATGTGCTGGAAAAATCAATGAGTTGAGCACTTCACAACAGGATATCGTCGAATTATCACCCAGATAAGAATTGATCAACCTTGCACCGTATTTCAGTTGCGAATAAGAGGCCAAAATAAAACGTACCGCTTTGACTCCATAGAATATACGGCAACCGTAGCCAATGATTCCATTGACCAACTCACAGCCCTCACCAATTTGGGTATAGGATTCCTGTGATGAGTTAACCGTCACATTCTTCAGCTTGTTCACCCCTTTGATGTAAGCATCGGTACCAATCTTCACATTTTTGATCGTGAACGTATTTTTGATAACGCAGCGATCACCGATCTGGCTATAATATCCACGTTGCGTACCAAATTTTTGGTCTGTCAGCTCTTCAAAACGATGTTGTAACGCCCGATCCTGGCGATTGCGTGTCCACAGATAGACATCTGCAGCCTGCATCCCATCAAAAGGATACACCGAGCGTGCACCATTTTCATTGCAGAGCTCCAATTGAATACGTTTGCCCGATTCTTCACCGTCCCGCAGAATTCCATTCCCAAATTTAGCGGTGCTTCCCGTCTCCATCTCTTTGATTTGACTCAACAGCACTTCATTGCCCACAATAAAATAGGATAAATAGCCTATATGATGTACAGCCACATCATCACCAAAATCCGAACTGATAATGGTCGAATGATATAAACCGATGGGAAGTTGTAGATTGCGGTATTCCAAATAGCTCGGACTGAGATTTCCGATACGTACCAAACCGTAGAATTTACAACCTTGGATTTGCTTGGGATCAAAAATTGCTGATACCTTGACTTTAGACCAGTCGCTGGACCAATTGCCATTGGCGATCAGCTCCTGAACCTCATTTGTCGTAAGGTCACGGTAATCATTACGTGGATTCTGCTGAAAACGCAGGCTGTACTCATCCTGCCCTTCCTGGAGAAATTCATTTGGGATAAAATCATATCCCAAATGCTCCAAAGGTCTTTTCTTTAATACACTCATGCGCCTCCTTATTCTACTGTGACAGATTTGGCGAGATTACGAGGTTTGTCAACATCTAAGCCTAATTCCACACCAATATAATAAGACAATAACTGTAACGGAACAACAGAGATTAAAGGCGCAATAATCTCATCTGCTTCTGGGATTTCCATAAAGTCATCCGAAAGCTCTTCGGAAACGGCATCACCTCTGGTAACTACAGAAATAATCTTCCCTTTCCTTGCTTTTATCTCCTGGATATTGGAAACAATCTTTTCATGATAGGCATCCTTGGTTGCGACGAAAACAACAGGCAAGTTCTCATCGACCAAAGCAATAGGGCCATGTTTCATTTCCGCTGCCGGATAACCTTCGGCATGAATATAAGAGATCTCTTTTAGCTTTAGCGCACCTTCCAGGGCAACAGGGAAGTTATACCCTCTACCAAGAAATAAGAAATCCCTTGCGTCTTTATATTTTTTTGCAATTTGTTGGATTTTTTCGATCTGTGTATCCAAGATCCACTGTACTTTCTCAGGAACTTCGTGCAATTCCTCCGATAGTTTCAGAAAACGTTCTTCCGAAATCGATCCCTTTAGGGCTGCAATTTTTAATGCGATCAGGTTTAGAACCGTTAGCTGTGCTGTAAAAGCTTTGGTACTTGCCACACCGATTTCAGGTCCGGCATGCGTATAAGCACCTGCATCAGAAAGACGGGCGATGGAAGATCCCACAACATTAACCACACCTAGAATGATAGCACCTTGTTTTTTTGCATTTTCCAGCGCAACCAACGTGTCTGCAGTCTCACCACTTTGTGAAATGGCTAAAATTACATCTCCTGGATGGATCACAGGATTGCGGTAGCGGAACTCCGAAGCATACTCCACCTCAACATTGATGCGGCATAGTTCTTCAACAACATATTCGGCAATCAAGCCAGCGTGCCAGCTCGTACCACAGGCAACAATGACAATCCGATTGGTACTGCTGATTTCATTCGCGTACTTCTCAATTCCACTCAGAATAATTTGCTTGGCTTGCAGATCCAGACGGCCACGCATTGAATCGTAGATCGTATGAGGCTGTTCGAAGATCTCCTTTAGCATAAAGTGATCGTAACCACCTTTTTCAATAGCCGATAACTCCAAATCCAATTTTTGGATGTACGGTGTAATCCGTTCATTTCCCAGATTCTTGAGGATTAGTTCATCGGGTGTGATAATCGCAAGTTCATAGTCATTGATGTAAACAACTTCTTTGGTATAAGCTAACATCGGTGAAGCATCTGAACCCAAGAAATGCTCATTTTTACCTATTCCGATAACCAATGGACTTCCCTTTCTAGCGGCAATAATCCGATCTGGATGACCAGCTTCCAGTACAAGGATCACATAGGCACCCACCACCCTTTTTAAAGCAATGCGGATTGCTTCTTCTAAGGAGCATTCATTTTGTGATTGGATCTCTTCGATAAAGTTAACAAGTACTTCAGTATCCGTATCACTTTTGAATTGGTAACCTTTATTAATTAATTCTGATTTTAGGGAAGCATAGTTTTCAATGATACCATTATGGATCATCGCGATACGTCCACTATTTGAATAATGCGGATGGGCATTGCGGTCAGAAGGTTCACCATGGGTGGCCCAACGTGTATGCCCTATTCCTGTTGTTGACTGGAGATCTTGACCGTAAACGAATTCTTCTAGATTCACTACTTTGCCGGTCTTTTTGTAAACATCAACCTGTTCACCTTTGTGCAGTGCCACTCCAGCACTGTCATATCCACGGTATTCTAATTTTTTCAATCCATCAATGACGATACTATACGCCTGACGGTAACCTGTGTATCCTACAATTCCACACATGCTTGTCTCAATTTTAAGTATATATATTTTGTTAATGCGGTCGCAATGTAGTAAAAAATATTTACGCAATCGATTGATTAACCTAAAATTAACACAAAAAGAAAGGAGGCCAATGACTTAGCCTCCTTTCTTTTGTAAAATTGATTTATTTTTAATGTTCTGCTACATCAACATGATCATAATCCTCTACAATCAATGCATCATAGTCCTTCTTCTTCTTATTACCAAAGCGGTCAAAGATCGAATATACCACCGGTACGACAACAAGTGTCAAGAATAAAGAGGACAATAGACCACCGATGATAACGATTGCCAGACCTCTGTTCATATCTGCACCATCACCTGTAGCAATAGCAATCGGAATCATACCGAATACCATGGCAATTGTCGTCATCAAGATCGGACGAAGACGGGCATGGTTAGCGGCAACCAGTGCGTCGTGTGTGCTATCACCAGCTTCTTTCCGGTGGTTTGCAAAATCGACTAGCATGATCGCGTTCTTGGCCACCAGACCAATCAACATGATAATACCCAAGATGGTAAAGATATTCAACGTCTGATTACCCAATGCGAGGAACAACAAGGCACCGATAAACGACAATGGAATGGAGAACAATACTACAAAAGGTGTGATAAAGCTATCATATAGCGCCACCATCACAAGGTATACCAAGATAATTGAGGCCAATAATGCAATCCCCAATGTACCGAAACCTTCTGACTGATTTTCCATGTTACCACCCCAAATGAAAACAATTCCGGGTTTGCGTGGAAGTTTCTCAAATTGAGCCTGCCATTCCTGCGCTACAGTACCCATTGGTCTACCGATTGCCTGACCTTGGATAGATACCGCCGGTGATTTATCGCGACGCTCCAATAACGTAGGTCCTGAACCATAAGAAACTGTTGCAAATTGTTCCAATGAAATTGAAGCACCTTTATTATTGATAAATTTCAAATCGCGAACATTGTCGATGCTGGCACGACCACTTTCTGTATAGCGAATATTGATATCATACTCATTATCACCCGCTCTATATTTATTGTCTGTATTTCCAGAAAATGCAGTCTGCATCGTCATACCGACTGTGGATACGTTCAATCCCAAAGACGTCATTTTATCACGGTCAATTTTCACATTAATCTCAGGGTTACCAGCCTCAGAAGTTAACTTCACTCCTGCTGCTCCTGGGATCTTACGCAATTGATCTGCCGCTTTCTCCGCAAATTCCTGTGCATCTTCCACTGACGAACCGATGATGGTCAACTTCAATGGCGCTTGCTCAGCTCCCATGATACCGACATTCACCGTCTTAATCTTCGCACCGATCAATTTGTTTTCCAATTCACGTTTTAAAGTCGCAGAATACACCTGAGAATTACCTTCAAAATTTTCTTTATCCAGAATAACGTGGATTTCGGATTTATAACGTGACCCTGTTGTCGACGCCATACCATCCGAAGACTGTCCTACAGTGGTGATGATCTCTTTGACATCCGGCTTAGATTTGATATAAGCTTCGGCCTTTTGCGTCAATAAGTTGGTCTTCTCCAAAGAAGCATCTTTATCCAATTCCAATTGGATGAAAAATTCCTTACGGTCTATTCCAGGGAAGAAGTCCGAACCGATATACCCTTTGACCACAAGCATAAAAGAAGCGACCAATAAGCCTACAGCAAGTCCCAGTGTTGCCAATTTATTCATCCGGCTTTTTAATGCCCAGACCAACAATCCAGATACCCAATGTGTAAAAGCTGTCAAACCACTCTCAAATCCATGGATTATACGTCCGAAGAAAGAAGTTTTGCTTAAATGCTCCAGTTTTCCGAAACGGGAATATAACCAAGGAACAACTGTAAATGAAACGAGCAAGGACAGCAAAGTAGAAATAATTACGGTCACACAAAACTGAGCGAGGATATTTGCCACCAAACCGGTAGACATCGCAATTGGCAAAAACACCACCACGATAACTAAGGTAATCGCTGTTACGGTGAAACCGATCTCCGAGGCTCCATCAAATGCTGCACGCACTTTATTTTTCCCCATCTCCATGTGACGGTGGATATTCTCGATAACAACGATCGCATCATCCACCAGAATACCGACTACCAGTGATAGTCCCAATAAAGACATCAGGTTTAGGGTATAACCCATCAGCAACAATCCAATAAATGTCGCAATCAGTGATAATGGAATCGCCACCATGGTAATCGCTGCATTACGCAAACTCTGCAAGAAGAACAACATGATAAAACCTACCAGGGCAATCGCAATCATCAAGTCATGGATTACGTTATTGGCAGCATTCAATGTAAAATCAGAAGAGTCATTTGCGACAAGAATCTTGATCTTGTTGCTTGCATAATCTTTTTCCACCTGTCCAATTGTCTTTTTAACACCCTCAGATACGGCTACTGCATTGGCATCCGATTGCTTAAAGACCTGTAACAAGATGGTGTTCTGACGATCCAAACGCGCCACTTTCTCAATTTCTTTGATACCATCCTGCACATCAGCGATATCGCGCAAATAGATCTGTACCCCTGCTGGTGTCGTAATCGGTAGATTACGCAATTCTTCAATTGAGGTTACTTTACCCGCCAAACGGATTGTTGTTCTGTTGTCGCGTGTGCTTACGTTACCTGTAGGAAAATCAAGGTTTGAAGAAGCAACAGTCTGTTGTACCTGAGCGATTGTTAAGCCATAACCTTCAATTTTCTTAGGGTCTACAGAAATCTGAATTTCACGTTCCTCACCACCAATCATATCCACTTTGGCTACCCCATTGATCCGTGCGAAAACTGGCTGGATCTTGTTGTCCAATAAGTCATACAATTCTTTTTCGGATAAGTTTGATGTTACCGCGAGACTCATGATAGCAACGTCATCCAATGAGAATTTGGACAAGGATGGTGTTTTCACATCATCGGGTAGATCGTTGACAACCGCATTGATCTTCCGTTGTGCATCCGTAAGCAGGAAGTTGACATCAGCCCCGTTATTTAAGGTAATCATCACAATGGATACACCTTCCAGCGAAGTCGACTCTACTTTCTTAATACTTTCCAGCGAGGAAATTGCATCCTCAATTTTTTTAGTCACCGAGCTTTCCACTTCAGAGGGTGATGCCCCTGGGTAGACCGTCTGCACCGTGATTACGTTGATCTCAAATTTAGGGACTAACTCGTACCCCAATTGAGTATAGGAAAACAACCCACCTAATGTCAGTATTATAAATAATACGATAATTATACTGGGACGTTTTATCGATATTTCGGTAATTTTCATTAGAATTATTTGTTTTTAATGGTAATGAAACCACGACTTCATTTGCTACTGTTTTTCAGTATACATTATTTAATAATTTCAACAGGGCTGTGATCAAACAAGTTGATTTGACCCGAAACAATCACTTGATCGCCATTTTGAAGGCCACCCAAGATTTCAATGTAATCGCCAAAATTTCTTCCGGATTTCACATTGGTTTCGATTGCTTTACCATTTTTAAGAACGAATATTTTATTATCACTCACACTACCGACAAATGCATTGCGAGGTACGATCAATGTATTACTGGCGGCCCCTTCTCCAAACATCGCTGTACCATACATACCGGCACGCAATTGGTTCGATGAGTTATTGACTTCAATTTCTACCGGGAAATTCAAGCTTCCGTCAGATTTAGGAGCAATAAACGTCACCTTACCTGTGAATCTTTGGTCTGCATATACACTTGCTGATACATCAACAGACTGGCCTACTCGTAACGTAGCAACATTTTTCTCATCAACATTGACGCGTAATTTTAACGTACCAACATTAACGATATCAAAAGCCGCAGCTCCAACATTTAAATAAGTTCCCGGTTCAATTTTACGTGCATTGACCACACCCGAAACAGATGTCTTAATGGTTACATCACCAGCATTCAATTTTGATGCTCTTAGATTATTTTTAGCGTTTTCAAATTGCAATTTCACCTGATCCAGCTGTTGTTTGGTAACACCACCAGTAGAAAAAGCACTTTCAAAGCGATTTAAGTCGGCCTGTGCATTCGTAAATGCTGCTTGCGCATTGGCTACATTTACATTCAGCTTGTCACCTTCGATAATTGCCAGGGTTTGTCCAGCACTTACATGGGAACCTTCGTCTACCAATACCTTCACAACTCTACCTGCAGTCTCCGCAGATACGGTGACCTCTTGCTTTGGCGCAAAAGTTCCATTAGCGGTGTAACGTAGATCCATTGAGCTTACTTTCGCAGTATCAATACGGACCGCAATTGCCGCATTTGTTTTCGCAACCTCAGCCGTTTCCGCTTCGTTTTTCTTTTTATTTTTATTTAACACAAAAAATATTCCTGCAAGACCAGCAGCAATAATAAGTAGGGTAATAATTCCGCGTTTCATATTGTATTAGTCAATTATTCTTTAATTAGTGATTTTAACTCGCCATTCGATTTAATAATCTGTACTTCGGCTACCTTATAGTTCAATAAGCTTGTATTCAAGTTGTTTTCTGCATCAGCCAATGCTCTTTCCGCATCCAGCAACTCCGTTAAAGTTGCCAAACCGTTGTTGAAATTGTTTTTTGTATCATCTAGGACACCTTTGGCCAATTTAACATTCCGACGATTGTTGTCGATGGTTAGCAAGCTGATCTTAATCTGAGATTTAGCATTTTCCTTTGCCAAACTAAGACCAAGCTTTGTATCTTCTAAATCGACCTGAGCCTGTCTGATCTGGATATCAGCCTGATTGATTCTCGCTTTGGTAGTCCCACCTGTAAATATCGGCACCGAAAGATTAAGGCCGATACTCGAGGTTTTTGGCCAGTTAAAATTACCACCGATCGGAAATCCTTTACCAAAACCGTTGAAACCAAAGTCAGCACCCAAGGATAATTTTGGATAAAGATCTGCCACCTTGGATTTCTTGTTCAAGTCGTACAGTTCAATCTGCTTCTTCATCAGTTGTACCTCGGTCCTATTCTCAATATTATCCGATTCCATTGCCAATACCGGATTGATCTCAAAAGTCTCGTTTGACAATTCAATATCTTCCTCGATTGATTTACCAATCGCAAATTTCAGCGCATTTTCCTTGATCTGCACAGCGCTGCTCGTCTGCTGTCTCTGTGCCTCCAGGTTGTTTACGTTGACCACAAGACGATCAAGATCGATTTTTTTAGCCAGTCCAGCTTTGACAAGTCCTTCCGTTACCTCTTTGGTTTTAGTGGTACTCTGTAGGTTATTTTCTATTGTTTGCAGTTTAAGATGTTCCTGGTAGATATCGTAGTAGGCATTAGCTACTTTTTCAATAACTTGCTCATCTGTTAACTGTGCATTTATCTGATAAAATTCTTTTGTTGTTTTGGCTGCTCTTAACCCTGTAAAAATCGACTGATTAAATAACTGCTGGTTGAGCGAAACCATCGCTGAGGAATTCCAGGCTTGGCCCATTTTAGCAGTAATAATCTGATCTCCAAATTCTATTGCCATTTCCGGAATTAACACATTGTGTTTCAGGGAACCGTTTGCTGTAATTTGTGGCAATGCACTACCTCTCACCTCATCAATCTGGTATTGTGAGTTTTCGAGATCCAATTTGGCTTTTTTAGCTTCCTTTTTATTCTGCAAAGCAAATTTGATCGCATCACTTAGGCTTAATTGCTGCTGTGCATGACTTTGGAAAACCATCGTACCTAATAAAAGGCTGGCTAGTATTCTGATTGTTTTCATTCCTAATTTATTTGTCCTAATTTTATATCTATTTTTTATTTATACCATTAAAAAACAGCTTAGTAGCCAGTTTTTGTTTCTGTAACACTTCATCAAAACGATCCTGATTTGGTATTCCAGAGATGATATCAGAAATATTGCACATCAAGGATAAGCTCTTCATCAGTTCCACATAGATTTCCGCTGTTTCATAGAGATGCTCTTCATTGAGCTCTCCCTTCTCTGCACCTACCTTAAGTATCTCATAAAGCGCCTGTACGTCGCGATTGTGGAGACACTGAAAAAACTCTTGCATCGAAAGTCCTTTAATCCATTCCAGGTTCTCGTTCATATGCAACATATAATACTTGCGTACAAAAGCATCGCGTAATTCCAAAATCTTCATGATCAGATCGTAGGTTGTACCTTTATGCACAGCGACCAACTTCTCTTCCTCTTCCCTGTACTCATCTGTCAAACGTATAATAACATCCCGTATAAGCGCATTCTTCTCCGAGTAATAATAATATAAATTCGCTTTGGTGATTTTTATATCCTCCGCAATCTCATTCATTGTTGTCTTACTAAAACCATAATGCATAAAGCGTCTTATAGCTGCATCAATGATCTGGTCTTTTCTATCTTCCATTCTTCAAAAAACTCCTTTCTACTTTCTGACTTTTATCAGAAATTGTTCAAAAATATAAAAAGTAACTTCTCGTACAAAATATATTTTGAAATCGCTATTAATTTGATATTTAGTTGACAACAAAAAAAGGCAAACTTTAGAAGTTTGCCTTTTCTTAATAACTCAGATTTTATTAAAACGCTACAGTATTCTGGAAATGTTTGAGGAATTTTCTTTTGTCCAGTTTATACAACCTTGCCGCCCGATAAGCGACACCAGTCTGGACCTCATCCAACTCCTTTAGGAAGCCATAATTCTGCATTTTCTTTCGAAAATTACGTTTATCCAATGTTTTATTCAATATGCCTTCATACACCAATTGCAATTGGGTAAGGGTAAATTTTTCAGGTAACAATTCAAAAGCAATCGGTTTGTAGGCCAAACGACGTTGTAATCTTTCCAGGCATAAATCCAAAATCTGCTTATGGTCAAATGCCAATTCTGGAACATTTCTAACAGGAAACCATTTCGCCTGCTTCATGTAGTTTGTAACAGGCTTTGTTTTCAGTTTTGTACTATCAAGCTGGACCAGGGCATAGTAAGCCACTGTCAGAATACGTCCTTTTGGGTGCCGTTTCAAGCCCGCAAAAGAATGCAATTGATCCATAAATACATCCTTCAAACCTGTATTTTCATACAAAATTCTCTTCACGGCATCTTCCATCTCTTCGTCATTATCCACGAAGAAGCCTGGCAATGCCCACCAATCCTTAAAAGGATATTCATTTCTTTCAGCCAAAAGAACCTTTAATTCTCCTTCATGAAAGCCTAATATGACACAGTCTACGGTAAAATTACTATACAAAACTTCTAAATTTATTTATGTGCGATATACTGAGCTAAATTTATTGGCTACTAATCATCGGGTTACCTGTAACAATTATACGCTTCCTAAACGTGATGCGCAAAAAAATAATGAAAAATTTATTCAAAGTGTAGAATATACACTATAAAAATCTTATATTCGTAGAACCTAAAATATAGAGTGTGATAAAAGAAATAAAAAAAATAGGCGTATTAACATCTGGCGGTGACGCCCCCGGCATGAATGCTTGCATTCGTGCAGTCGTTCGTACAGCGCTTCACAAAGGCCTTCAGGTCACTGGAATTTACCAGGGCTATCAGGGTTTGATTGACGCAAATTTCAAAGAAATGGATACCCGCTCTGTGAGCAATATCATACAGCGTGGTGGTACAATACTAAAAACAGCTCGTTGTCTTGAGTTTAAAACAACTGAAGGACGAAAAACCGCATACGACAATTTAAAAGCAGCAGAAATAGATGCGTTGGTGGTGATTGGTGGTGACGGGACTTTTACTGGTGCAAATTTTTTCTCCAAAGAATTTGAGATTCCTATTGTAGGAATCCCCGGAACGATTGACAACGACCTTTACGGATCTGACTATACCATTGGTTATGATACAGCCAACAATACTGTTATCGAGGCCATTGACAAAATCAGAGATACGGCAGCATCACATGAGCGCCTCTTTTTTGTTGAAGTAATGGGTAGAGATTCAGGATGTATTGCATTAAACGCCGGAATTGCCGGTGGTGCAGAAGCAATCTTGCTTCCAGAAAAAGAGACGGCTATAGATGATTTAATCAGCCATTTGGAAGATGGAGCCATCAAAAAGAAATCTTCGTCCATTGTTATTGTCGCAGAAGGTGATCAAAACGGAGGTGCTTATTATGTCGCAAAAAAAGTAAAGGAAAAATTTGATCATTACGACACGAAAGTTAGTATATTAGGGCATTTACAACGTGGTGGATCTCCAACGAGTTTTGACCGCGTGTTGGCTAGTCGATTGGGTTTTGCTGCCGTTAATGAAATTTTGGCGGGAAACACGCGGATCACTGTTGGTCTCCGTGGCAATGAAATCAAAACTACTCCAATCGAAGAGGCAATCAGCAATAAGGAAATTAAACTTAGCCCTGATCTATTGGAAATGGCTGAGATTTTATAATATAAAATAAAGCAGACTATGATAGCAGTAGTATACAGTGGATCTCGATTCTCAGACTGGCGGTTGGCTGACAAAGGCCGGATAACCACCGGGTTTCGCATGACTGGCATCAACCCCTATCTCCAGGATGAACGATCCATACTACAGCATTTAAATAGAAATACCAATTTGATCAATAATGCCGAAAAAATTAAACGTATTTATTTTTTTGGCGCTGGTTCTTCATCAAAAGAACGTAAAGATAAGATCAAAAATGTTTTTGAGCGCTTTTTTGTCAATGCCCGTGTCAAAGTAGACCATGATGTCATCGCTTCGGCTATTTCAACTTTTGGAGATGAAAAAGGGATTGTAGGTATCATCGGAAGTGGATCGAATGCCGCTTACTATACCGGAAAGAAAATCATTGAGAACAACTATGGCTTGGGCTACATTCTCGCAGATGAAGGGGCTACAAACTGGAACAGTCAGCAGTTGCTGAAACATTATATGACAGATACCCTACCGGTCGATCTGAAGGATAAATTGGAAAAAGAATTTACGTTGGACAAGAAAAGTATTTTGGAGAAGGTCTATATTGCACCGCAACCAACCAACTTTTTAAATTCATTTACCGATTTTGTACTTGAAAATAAGGAGCATCTATTTATCAACCAATTGATCAAAAACGGGCTACGTATTTTTATTAAAACTTATATTAAGCCATTAATGAAAGAGTATCCTGACAGTGATGTGAATTTTACCGGTTCGGTTGCTTTCAATTATGAAAACATCCTGCGAGAGGTAGCAACAGAAGAATTTAATATCAGTATTGGCACCGTGGTCAAGGAGCCGATACATAATTTAATTAAATATTATATCAATAAAAATTAAGAATATGAAAATTGGAATTAACGGATTTGGCCGTATTGGTCGTTTAGCATTCAGAGCTGCTATCAATCGTCCAGAAATTGAAATTGTTGGTATCAATGACTTAGTTGAGCCAGATTATATGGCTTATATGTTGAAATACGATTCAACGCATGGTAAATTTGACGGTACAGTTGAAGTTAAAGACGGCAACTTGATCGTGAATGGCAAAACAATCCGTGTAACTGCTGAAAAAGATCCAGCAAACTTGAAATGGAATGAAGTAGGTGCTGAAGTAATCATCGAATCTACAGGTTTCTTTCTGACTCAAGAGCTGGCTCAAAAACACATTGATGCAGGTGCGAAAAAAGTTGTTATGTCAGCTCCTGCAAAAGATGACACACCTACATTCGTAATGGGTGTAAACCACAAAGAATTAAAAGCAGATCAACATATCGTTTCAAATGCATCTTGTACAACAAACTGTTTAGCTCCTATCGCTAAAGTATTGAATGATAAATTCGGTATCGTTGAAGGTTTGATGACTACTGTACACGCTGTAACAGCTACTCAAAAAACCGTGGATGGTCCTTCAGTGAAAGACTGGAGAGGTGGCCGTGGTGCTTACCAAAACATCATCCCTTCTTCTACAGGTGCTGCTAAAGCTGTAGGTTTGGTTCTTCCTGAATTGAAAGGTAAATTAACAGGTATGTCTTTACGTGTTCCTACTGCTGACGTTTCAGTTGTTGACTTAACAGTACGTTTAAATAAAGGTGCTTCTTACGAAGATATCAAAACTGCAATGAAAGAAGCTTCTGAAGGCGAATTGAAAGGTATCTTGGGTTACACAGAGGATGAGGTTGTTTCTTCAGACTTCTTGGGTGATGCACGTACATCAATCTTTGATGCTAAAGCTGGAATTTCTTTGAATGATAACTTTGTTAAAGTTGTATCTTGGTATGACAACGAGTGGGGTTATTCAAATAAAATCGTTGATTTAGTATTAGAAGTTGGTAAATTATCTTAATAAGATCTACCTCGACAATATTAAAGGGCTATTCAGATCGAATAGCCCTTATTTTTTCCGCTTAGGAATCAGCGGGTTGGCGTTTAAACGCAAAAAAAAGCACTTTTGCCTTTTGTATTTCAAATAATCCCTCTATATTTGCAGCATCAATAAGGCAAACAGCTAACATTGAAAAGGTGCCATAGCTCAGTTGGTAGAGCAAAGGACTGAAAATCCTTGTGTCGCTGGTTCGAATCCAGCTGGCACCACCGAAAGAAACAGAACGCGACGTTCTGGAATACTTTGAAAAATAATTCCAATGCGAAAATAGCTCAGCTGGTAGAGCACAACCTTGCCAAGGTTGGGGTCGCGAGTTCGAATCTCGTTTTTCGCTCACCTGCCTAGGTGGTGGAACTGGTAGACACGCAGGACTTAAAATCCT
>PJTS01000458.1_pt1 | contig 25435 bp, 21 predicted proteins | sample 1512251 | NCBI WGS metagenome assembly PJTS01 (sample SAMN08177686, study PRJNA422409) | Soil metagenome, whole genome shotgun sequencing project. | isolation source: Soil (2) enriched on wood chips: alkali lignin treatment | place: USA: Madison | collected 2015-01-15 | reverse complement strand
GGCATCGAGGACGAGAACGAGGACGACAACGGTGTCGAGGAAGCCGCGGCCCATGGCGATGCGGTGATCGACGGTGCCGACGACGCCAGCGTGCAGTACATCCTCACCGCGACCGAGAACGGCTATGGCAAGCGCACCCCGCTGCCGGATTACCCGCGCAAGGGGCGTGGCACCCAGGGCGTGATCGGCATCCAGACCACCGAGCGCAACGGCAAGCTGGTTGCCGCGGTGCTGATGGGGTCGGGCGATGAAGTCCTGCTGATCTCCGACGGCGGCACCCTGGTGCGTACCCGCGGCTCGGAAATCAGCCGCGTGGGCCGCAACACCCAGGGCGTGACCCTCATCCGCCTGTCCAAGGATGAGAAGCTGCAGGCCGTGGAGCGCATGGACGCGTCGATCGACGAGGACGAGGACGAGGTGGCTGCTGCCACCCCGGCCGAAGCCCCCGCACCGAGCGAGGACGCGCCGCAGGCGTAAGCTCGCGTCGCAACGCCCTCTCGACAACGCCGGCCTCGTGCCGGCGTTGTTGTTTCCGGACTCACCGCACGCGCACTTCACGGCGACGGTGGGATAACAGGCCATGCTGCCCCCCCCGGAGATCGCCGATGTCCGCCACGCCGCAGTCCGCCACACCCGTTGTGCCCCGCCACCCGTTGGTAACCGTGCTGGCCCTGCTGCTGGTCGTGCTGGGGCTGGTGATCGGTGGCCTGGGGGCGTGGCTGGTTCAGCTGGGTGGCTCCTGGTACTACGCCATTGCCGGCGTCGGCCTGCTCGCCAGTGGCATCCTGCTGTGGGGCAATCGACGCAGTGGCGCGCTGGTCTACGCGGTGCTGTTCGTTGGCACCCTGCTGTGGACCTGGTGGGAATCGGGCGGCGACTACTGGCGCTGGGTGCCTCGGCTGGGCATGGTGACCGCGCTGGGCATCGTGCTGGCGTTCGTGGCGCCCACCCTGCGCACGCCGGTGCCCAAGCGGCTGTCGCGCGGCGCTGGATGTGTGCTGATCCTGGTCTTCGTGGCCGCCTTTGCGCTGGCCTTCGCGCCGCATGGCCACGTGGATGGGCGCCAGCCGTACCCCGAGGCCGCGGTCAGTGCCGGCTTGGACCCCACGCGTGACACCACTGGGCTGCAGCCGGCCGACCAACCCGCCGAAGAGGACTGGTCCGCGTGGGGTCGCAGCAATGCGGCCACGCGCTTTTCGCCGCTGCAGCAGATCACCCCGCAGAACGTGGGCACGCTGCAGTTGGCCTGGCAATTCCGCACCGGCGACGTACCCCGCAAGCGCTGGGGCGCGGAGACCACGCCGCTGAAGATCGGCAACCGGCTGTACCTGTGCAGTGCGCGCAACCAGTTGATTGCGCTGGATGCAGCCAGCGGCAACGAAGTCTGGCGGTTCGATCCGAAAGTGCGTGACGCCTCCATTCCCTATACCGCCGCCTGCCGCGGCGTGGCGTATTACGAACAACCCAGTGCGCCCACGGTGGCCGATGCCGTGCTGGCCGATGTGGCCGCCGACCTGGCGCTGCCGGCGCCGCCGCCCACGCCGGTGAACCGCACGGCCACGGGCGGCAGCCGGCCGTTCTGCAGTGCCCGCATCATCGAAGGCACCCTGGACGGCCGCCTGATTGCGGTGGATGCCGATACCGGGCGACCCTGCGCCGCCTTCGGCAACAACGGCCAGGTCGATATCACCCTGGGCATGGGCGAGGTGCCGCCGGGCTATGTGTCCATCACCTCGCCGCCGGCCATCGTGCGCGGCCTGGTCATCACCGGCCACCAGGTGCTGGACGGCCAGCGCCGCGATGCGCCGTCCGGGGTCATACAGGCCTACGACGCAATGACCGGCAAGCTCCGCTGGGCCTGGGACATGGACCAGCCCGAGCGCAGCGGCCTGCCGCCCCGCGACCAGACCTACACCCGCGGCACCCCGAACATGTGGACCACGGCGACCGGCGATGAGCAGTTGGGCCTGGTCTACCTGCCGATGGGCAACTCGGCCGGTGACTACTGGAGCGGCTCGCGCAGCGAAAACCAGAACCGCTACGCCACCTCGCTGGTGGCCCTGGACGTGACCACCGGCAGGCCTGCCTGGCACTTCCAGGCCGTGCGCAAGGACGTCTGGGATTACGACCTGGGATCCCAGGCAAGCCTGATCGATTACCCCACTGCAGCTGGCAAGGTGCCGGCGATCCTGCTGCCGACCAAGCAGGGCGATCTGTACATCCTGGACCGGCGCAACGGCCAGCTGCTGACGCCGGCCGAGGAGCGGCCGGTGCCGCAGGGCGGAGTGGAGCCGGAACAGCGCTCACCCACGCAGTTGTTCTCGCTCTACCACACGCTGCGCCGCGACCACGACCTGACCGAGCGTGACATGTGGGGGCTGACCCCCATCGACCAGCTGGTGTGCCGCATCCAGTTCCGCAAAGCGCACTACGAAGGGTTCTATACCCCGCCGACCAGCGACCGCCATTCCATCGAATACCCCGGTTACAACGGCGGTTCGGATTGGGGCAGCGTGGCCATCGATACGCGGCGCGGCATCATCGTCGCCAACTACAACGACATGCCCAACTACAACCGGCTGGTGCCGCGCGCCGAGGCCGACCGCAAGGGCTGGCTGCCGCGCGAACAGATCCGCGCCGACAACAAGGGCGGCGCCGAAGGCGCGGGCGACCCGCAGGTGGGCACGCCGTACGCAATCGACGTCAATGCCGGTTGGCGCCTGCCGTTCACCGGCCTGCTGTGCAAGCAGCCGCCCTATGGCGGCATCCGCGCCATCGATCTGCGCAGCGGCAAGCTGCTGTGGGACCGCCCGTTCGGCAGTGCGCGCGGCAACGGCCCGTTCGGTATCCGCTCCGGCCTGCCGATCGAGATCGGCACGCCCAACAATGGCGGCGCCGTGGTGACCGCCAGCGGGCTGATCTTCATCGCTGCCGCCACCGATGATCTGCTGCGCGCCATCGACCTGAAAACCGGCAAGGAACTGTGGCACACCAAGCTGCCGGCCGGCGGCCAGGCCAATCCGATGATGTACGCGCAGAACGGCCGCCAGTATGTGGTGATCGTCGCGGCAGGGCACCACTTCATGGAAACCCCGAAGGGCGATTACGTGATGGCGTATGCGTTGCCGCACTTGCAGGGCGCCGGCGAAGGCGATTAAGTGGTGGACGTACCCACCCAGGCGAAGGAGATGCCATGTATTCCAGGTTATGTCTGCTTCTGGCAGTGTCTGCGGCGACGCAGGCTGTCCATGCATCGGCGCGGACGCCGCCCGTCCAGGCGCCCGACAACGGGGAATGGATTGCGCTGCAGGGGGGCGACAGGGCGGGCGCGCAGCCGGTTGCTGTGTCGGCGCGCGTTTCCGGCTGTGGGATCCGCAATGGACTGGCCGAGTGCAACCTGACAGCGTTGCGCGTCGAAGTGGACGGCACGCCAGTGCCTGTGGTGGGCGCGCAAGCGCGCATCACCTACGTGGTGCCCGGCGGCGGCTACAGCGCTGGCGCATCGGTGCCGTTGACCGTGCGGGATATCAATGCCGACGGCCATTCCGACCTGCAGGTATGGCAGACCAGCAACGGCAACTACAACGCGCCAAGGCATGCCTTCTACCTGTTCAATGCGCAGACCGGACGCTTTGAGCGAGCGCTCGCACTGGAGGCAGCCATTGGCGGGCGCGAGATCGATGAGATCGCCGGCGGGCAGGTTACCCTGTGGGGCAGGCCAAGCCCCTGCGAGCGCGAGCAAAAGCAGGTGCAAGTGCGCGGTAGCGAGGTGACCACCGTGTTCCAGCGCAGCTACGACACCTGCAAGGGCGAGGCGCCTCCCGAATGACGTGGCGCTGTCGCGTTGACGGGGCCGCACTGCGATGGGCTAGGATGCGCTGACGCTCCGTTCGCGAAGGAATCGCCATGGCTGTGCGCTGTCGTTCCGCCCGCTTGCTGCAGCGGGCGCTGTGGGCTCCACTGCTTCTGGCCCTGGTTGCCGTGAACGCGTCGCCATCGGCGCCCGATGCCCGCGCCGCCGCCGATGACTGGCTGGCCGCGTTCAATGCCGGCAGCCTGCAGCAACTGCAGACTTTTGCCGAGCGCTATGCCAAGACCGAAGGCAGCACCGCACAGGACTATCTGGAGTTCCGCGACTCCACCGGGCCGCTGAAGCTGCTGGAGGTACGGCAGAGCACGCCGATGCAGACCACACTGCTTGTACTGGCCGAGCGCAGCGAGCGCGCTTTGCTGGTACACGCGCGGATGGATCCGGCCCATCCGGCGCAGTTGAAGCAGTTCCAGCTGGAAGGTACGCCCACGCCGGAGCAATACCAGCCGGCACGCGTTCCGCTGCCGCAGTTGATGGTCGATGCACGTGCGAAGCTGGATGCGCTCGCGGCCCAGGATGCGCTGTCGGGCAGCGTGCTGGTCGCGCAGAACGGCCGCGTGCTGCTGGACTGGACCGGCGGCCTGGCCGACCGGGCCGCGAAGACACCGGTGGCGGCGCAGACCCGCTTCCGCCTGGCGTCGTCCAACAAGATGTTCACCGCGGTGGCCATCCTGCAACTGGTGCAGGCCGGCGGGCTTGGCCTGGACGATACGATCGGCAAGCACCTGCCGGACTACCCGAACACGTCCGTGGCCGCAACGGTGACCGTGCGGCAGCTGCTGAACCACACCAGCGGCCTGGGCGATTTCTTCGCGGATGATTTCGAACAGTACTCGGCATCACTGAAGACGCTGGACGACTACGTGCAGCGCTTCGCCAAGGATGCGCCGCAGTTCACCCCGGGCAGCCAGGACAGCTATTCCAACTACGGGTTCATCGTGCTCGGGCACCTGATCGAGGCGGTGTCCGGCCAGTCTTACTACGATTATGTGGATGCGCACATCCTGCGGCCGACTGGCATGACCGGCACCGGTTTCGAGCCGGAATCGGTAGAGGTGCCGCAGCGTGCCGTTGCCTACACCCGGGTGCAGGGGCAGTGGGCGCGCGAAACGAAGACGCTGCCATGGCGTGGGATGTCCGCCGGCGGCGGCTACAGCACCGCCGCCGACCTGCTGAAATTCTGCGAGGCGCTGCGCAGCGGTGCACTGGTGGCGCCGGAGCTGCTGCAACAGGCCACACGCCCACAGAACCACAAGGGCTGGTATGGCTATGGGTTCGTGGTGCAGGGGCAGGGCCGCCAGCGCCAGTACGGGCACGAAGGCGGCGCGCCCGGGTCGAACAGTGCCATCGTGGTGCTGCCCGAGCAGGGTTATGTGGTGATCGGGCTGGCCAACGTCGATCCGGACGCGGTGGGCAATGTGGTCAACTACATCGCCCGGCGCCTGCCGCTTTGATCAACGCTTGCCGGGCACCGGCGCATCGGCGGCAATCAGTTTTTCCTGCTTCAGCTCGGCCCAGAAATCGGCGGGAATGGCGATGGCCATCGAGGCCACGTTCGCCTGTACCTGCTCGGCGCTGCGCGCACCGGGAATGATCGAGGAAACCACCTCGGGCGCATCGGCGAACTGCAGGGCAGCGGTGCGCAGGTCGATGCCGTGGCGTTCGCAGATGGCGGCGATGCGAGCACGCTTTGCCGGTGCCCAGTCGGGAATCGGGCTGCCGTACAGGTAGCGCTCGCGGCCGGTCAGATAGCCGGCCAGCAGGGGAGAGCCGACCATTACCGACACGCCTTTCTCGGCCAGCTTCGGGAAGGTGTCGTGCAGGGTGGCTTCGTGGTCCAGCAGCGAGTACTGGCAGGCCAGCAGCATGATGTCCGGATCGGCTTCTGCCACCGCGCGCAATGCGGGCTGCGGGCGATTCACGCCGAAGCCCCAGGCCTTGATCAGCCCTTCCTCGCGCATGCGCGTCAGCTCCGGCATGGCGCCCTTCAGGGCCTCGGCGAAGCGTTGCTCCCAGGGCATGCCCAGGTCGGTGTTCTCGGGCGAAAGATCATGGATCAGCACGACATCCAGCTGCGCCACGCCCAGCCGGTTCAGGCTGTCTTCCACCGAACGCCGCGTGCCAGCGGCCGAGTAATCGTAGGCGTAGCGGAACGGGGCCGGGTCGTGCCAGTTGGTTTTCTGCAACGGTCCGGCGGTGCCGGTCAGCAGGCGGCCGGTCTTGCTGGACAGCGTGTACTGGTCCGGCGCATGGGTATGCAGCTCGCGGCCCATGCGTCGTTCGCTCAGGCCCAGCCCGTACCACGGCGAGGTGTCGAACGTGCGGATGCCAGCGGCCCACGCAGCGGCCATGGTGGCCTGCGCGGCCGCATCGGTGGTGGGCGCCAGGCTGCCGCCCAGCGGCGCCCCGCCCAGCCCCAGGCGGGTCTGCGGGCGGTAGCGGCCACCGGTGTGCGGTGCGTTGCGGGCCAACGTGGCCCCGGGGCGCGGTGTGCCGCGGGTCGGCAGCACGCTGCCCGGCGCAGGCGATTGCGCGAACAGCGGTGCGGTGGCCGAGAGAGCGGCTGCAGCAGCGGCCAGGGAAAGGAAGCGGCGTCGTGAGGTCACGTCAGTCTCCTGTGCGGAAGGCGGGCGGGTGTCTCGCAGAGCCGGTTCACTGTACCGCGCAGGTGTGTCGGGCGCGTGCACGCGCGGCGCCCGTTCGCTTGCTCAGCGCTGCGGCACCCGCACCATCCTGTTCATCAGGTGCTCCACCACGCCTGCCGGATCGGCGCTGCGGCCCACGTGCGTGCTGGACATCTGCACGATGGAGCTGCGCTTGGCGGTGAGGAAATGGAAACGCGCGCGCGCGGGCAGCTGCGCGATCGGGCCCGCATTGGCGTCGCCGCGGCAGATCGCCACGATGGCGTCCAGCCACGGCTGCAACGCGTCCTGGTCAAGCGCAGGCGCGAACGCATGCAGGCGCGCCGGGTCGATCTCGATGGCCGCTTCCAGATGGCGTGCGCCGGGACAGGAGACGATCACCCCGACGTTGATGAATTCTTCGCGTTCCACCCGCGGTACCACGCGGATGACCGCATAGTCATACGTGTGCAGCGTGGGCACCGATGGCCTCCTGCACGAACACGGCACGCACCTTCAGGCGGTGCTTGAGATAGTTGATATAGCCCTGGCGGTAGGCCTGCGGGCTGTCGAAGGCGGGCTCGTTGACCAGCCAGCTGTCCGGAACCAGCCCGACGATGCGCTCGATCTCCGCATCGGGAAGGCGCGCAGCCAGTTCGGCGTCCACCTCGGCGATGCGGCTGGCGAAGGACAGCAGCACGTGGTCGCGGATCAGCGCGAACGGCTTCTCGCAGGCATCGGCGGCGTTGTCCCAGTCGTGATGGAAGTACATCGCCGCACCGTGGTCGATCAGGTACAGCTTGCGGTGCCAGACCATCAGGTTGGGGTTGCGCGTGGTGCGGTCCACATTGCTGGTGAAGGCATCGAACCAGACGATGCGCGAGGCCAGGTCGGCATCGACCGGCATGGCCGCCGGATCGTAGTTGATCGCGCCGGGCAGGTAGTCCAGGCCCAGGTTCAGGCCCTCGCTGGCACGGATCAGGTCCTGGATTTCCGGGTCAGGTTCGGTGCGGGCGAATTCGCTGTCCAGTTCCACGAACAGGATTTCCGGAATCGGCAGGCCCACGCTGCGGGCCATTTCGCCGGCGATCAGCTCGGCGATCAGTGCCTTCGGACCCTGGCCGGCGCCACGGAACTTGAGCACGGCCATGCCATCGTCGTCGGTCTCGACCACGGCGGGCAGGGAGCCCCCTTCGCGGAGTGGGGTGATGTAACGGAGGGCATGGACGGTGCGCATGCACGCATTCTAGCGTGGCGTGCGCAGGGAGCGCCGGAGGATCGTCCGCTGTGCCGGTGCCCGGCAGCCTCGGAGGGGCTGCCGACCGCCTTCTATTGCACGCTCACCAGGCGAACGCAGTCGTGCACTGCCTGGCCATTGGCTGCAGAGCGCTCCGGGATCGTATCTACCTTGATGCTCAGCTGCGCGCGCTCGAAGCGGTGGTAGATGGTCCGGCCGTGCTCGCCGCGCACCGTTTCCCGGGCAAAACCCGCCGCATGGAGCGCCGTTGCGAACCGGTTGAAATCCACCTGGCAGATGGCCGTGGCAGGCGCCTTCTGCTGCGGACCGGTGTCGATGAAGTTCAGATCCAGTCGTGCGTCCGGCGTGCCCGCCTGTTTCACTTCCAGGCCATAGCTCCACGCAGGAGTGAGCGCGCCACCGTAGCCGAAGTGGCCGGGGGCGAAGGTCCGGGCGGGTTCGCGCAATGCGGCGGATACGCGCTCGAGGGTCAGGTCGCTTGCGGAGGTCGTGGCCTGGATCAGATCGAGCAGACCCAACAACAACTGCCCGGCATCCAGTGGCGTGGTTGACAGGGCCTCCGGGGCTTTCGCGACCGCGATGCCAGGGCCTCGCGCTGTCGGCGTGGTGCCTGCCTTAATGGTCAAGCCCCGGATGCAACGCTTTTCGCTGGTGTGCTGGGCGCCTGACGCTCGTATCGTATCAACGGATATCTCCATCCCGGGTTTTGCAAATGCCTCGGACACCGGTCTTCCGTGTTCGCCATGGACAGTGGCCTTCGAGAATCCTGACCGCACGAGTTCAGAGGAGGCCTGGTCAAAATCCATTGCGCAGATTGCCTCAGTGCTGGCCGTTCCTGAGGGCGTCGAATCAAAGAAATCGAGGTCCAGCCGTTTGCCCGTCGCTGCAGTTCCGGAAAGCTCCAGTGTGAATGTCCAGTCCGGATCGATTCTGCCGCCGTAGCCAACGCGGCCGTCGCCGAGATCTTCTGCGGACGAGCCGAGCATGGATGCGAGCGTTTCCCTGTCGATTTCATTCGGGGATGAAATACCGACAGCGATATGTACAGCTTGTCCTGTCAGTTGAAAGGCGTGCAGTGGAGCTATCGCTTTGGATGGGGCTGCTGGTGCAGGGGTCATCTTGTCAGCGCCCGCGGCCGGGTATCCTTGTACATAGTGGCTGCAGGCGCTTGTCAGTGTGACGAAAACTGCAGCCAAAAGATTCATGGGTCGCCACCGGATAGCCATTTTTCAATCCCTGAACTGGTCTTGGTGAGCCTTGCGCGCGGCCATTGAAAGCCTACGCGCCATCGGCATGGCGGGATGCGCGTGACATTCGCAGATCTGCCAGATTCAGCGATTATGGCGTGGATGCGCGGGGAAGTGTTGCTCATCGTGTCCCCCTCATTCCACGCTCAGTGCAATCACGCATAGGCGGGCGGGCGCGTCGGATTCCCTGCGCATTCCCACGATGTCTGCAGTCACGACCATCTGCTGACGACGAAAGACCTCGTTGACCGGTCTTCCGTGTTCCCCAAGCAACGTATGGTGTACGTATCCTGCTGCTTCGAGTCGGGTTTTGAATGCGTTGAAATCCAAGGTACATATGGCGGGTTCGGCGATCCCGCTTTCACCAGAAGTGCTGACGATGTCTACGTTGATGCGTGCATTCGCTGCTCCTTCGTTTCGAAGCGACAGGGAGAACAGCCACGTCTGATCCATGCTTCCGCGGAATATGGTTTGGCCCTCTTCTCGGGATACTTCCGCCGAGCGAAGCCGTTCTGACAGCTGCGATGAGGTCACATCCTGCACCGTTGATGTTTCACCCAGCAGGTTCAGCAGGCGCGACAGGAACGCTTCCTGTGGCACGAGGCTTGAAGATGCGCCTGCAGGCGCAATCAGCAACAGCAGGCTCAGAAGTGACGCTCGCATGGTGGACCCGTTGTTGGTTGAAGATTGAGTGAAACGCTGTGACTGGTCCGCGTTACGTCTTCGCATCATTCACCGTGCATCTTCTCGACTTTCCACGCGCCCAGCCCGCTCCGTGCCAGAGCCGGAGGCGAACGCATGAATGCGCGCCTGGGCATGCGCCTTCCCTGCGTCGTGATGAAGGATGACCGTAGGGGCAGCTGGGTGAAGCAGAGGTTAAGCGCAATAGCAGGTGCGGAACACTGCGGCCGTTCAGAACTGAGGCCGCATCTTCACCTCCCGCTGCCGCAGCCGATGGCAGCATCCAGCCGTGGGCAGACTGAACCGGCCAGGATGGCCGTGGTGTACGCAAGCTGCCATCCTTCATGCGTTTCCACGATGTACTTGCAGGCGTTGGAGGTGCACCGATGAGCGACGAATCCATTCCCATGCTGCCGCCGCTGGACAATGCCAAGGCGGAGCAGATGATCGGCAAAGTGGTGCTGGTCGGCATCACCCGTTATGGCGGCGATGGCCAGATGCGCGATCAGCAGCAGTATTCAGGCACCGTGCTGCGCATCAGCGCCGAAGAGGGGGTGGTGCTGGCCGACGAGGACGATGGCCACGAGCACTATCTGCCGCCGATGCTGGACCAGTACCGGCCCGCCGAGCCGGGCGAGTACCAGCTCCGCACCGGGGGCGCCATCGTGATCGACCCCGATTACCTGACGACCTGGGATCTGCACGCCCAGCAGTAGAACACCGATTGTCTTTCGCCGGGCATGGCCCGGCGCTACCGGAGGTTGCCGACGCCCGTGGTAGCGCCGGGCGATGCCCGGCGTGCATTGCTTCCGGCCCATGGACGGGCAGGGAAGGGGTGCTAGATTCGGCCGATGCCCGCACTCTGGCGGGTGTCCAATCACACCCCAAGGGATCAAGGATGCTCATCCATCGCACCTCTCTGGCAGCGGCCGTCGCCGTTGCTTGCTTCGGCCTGTTGGTCGCGGGCCCGGCACTTGCCGATTACGCAAAGCCGCCGGAACAACTGCTCAAGGTGCTGAAGGCGCCGCCGCCGCCGGTTCCCAGCGTGGACCCCAGCGGCCAGCGTCTGCTGCTGACCACCGCGCAGACCTATCCGTCGATCGCCCGCGTGGCCCAGCCGTACCTGAAGCTGGCCGGGGTGCGCCTGGAGCCGAAGAACCGCAGCCGCCATGACACCCCCGGTGGTTACGGCATTCCGGCCTGCGTGGCCGACTTCAGCGTGGTCGAGATTGCCAGCGGCAAGACCACCCCTGTGACGCTGCCGCAGGGCTGCGCCGGTGGCGCGCAGTGGTCGGCCGACGGCAGGCACTTCGCGTTCCAGAATGCGGTGGCCGACAGCGTGCAGCTGTGGGTGGGCGATGCCGCCACCGGTCAGGTCAAGCAGATGCCGGGCGTGCAGTTGAATCCGATCTTCGGCAGCACCGTGCAGTGGCTGGGGGGCAGCAACAGCCTGCTGGTGAAGCTGGTGCCGGCCAACCAGGGCGCCGCGCCGTCCAACGGCGGCGTGCCGACTGGCCCGGATGCACAGGAATCGCTGGGCAGCAGCGGTGAGAGCAGTACCTATGAAGCCCGCGATACGCTGACCAGCGTGCACGATGAAAAGCTGTTCGCGTACTACGGGGCTTCGCAGCTGGCCGTGGTCGATACCGCCAGCGGCCAGGTGCGCCCGGTGGGCAGCGCCGCCATCTTCAACGACGTCAGCGCCGCGCCCGATGGCGCGCACGTGCTGACCGAATCGATCAAGCCGCCGTTCTCTCACGCGGTCACCTACCAGCGCTTCGCCAACGATGTGGCGGTGCTGGACATCACCAGTGGCAAGACCACCGCCATCGCCAGCCTGCCGCTGGCCGACCGCGTGCCGGTGCACGGCGTGCCCGAAGGCCCGCGCGGTTTCGACTGGCGCTCGACCGATCCGGCCACCCTGGTCTATGCCGAAGCGCTGGACAAGGGTGACTGGAAGGTGACCGTGCCGCACCGCGACCGCGTGCTGATGCTGAAGGCACCCTTCAACGGCAAGCCGGTGGAGATCGCCCGTACCGCGCAGCGGTTTGAAGGCCTGGCCTGGTCGGCCGACCCGGCGGTGTCCTTCATGTTCGAGAACGACGAGAACCGGCACTGGGTGCAGACCCGCATCGTCGATGTCGACCAGCCGAAGAAGGAAGGTCGCCTGCTGTGGGACATGTCCAGCGATGAGCTGTACGGCGATCCCGGCAACCTGGTGTTCAAGCGCCTGCCCAACGGTGCGGCCGTGGTGCGCCAGGACGGCAATTTCGTGTTCCTGCGCGGGCAGGGGGCTTCGCCGCAGGGTGACCGCCCGTTCCTGGACCGCCTGGACCTGGGCTCGCTGAAGAGCGAGCGCCTGTTCCGCAGCGATGCCGATGCCTACGAGCAGTTCCTCGGCTTCAGCAATACGCCCGGCCGCTACCTGACCTGGCACCAGTCGGTGATGGATCCGCCGAATGCGTTTGTGCGCCAGCAGGGTGAGGCGGTGGCTGCTGCGAAGGACGGCGAGGCGCAGTTCGCGTCCACCGCCACCGCACTGACCACGCTGACCGACCCGACCCCGGAAGTGCGGCAGATCAAGAAGCAGCTGGTGACCTACAAGCGCGCCGACGGCGTGGATCTGTCCTTCACCCTGTACACCCCTCCGGGCTACAAGGAAGGCCAGCGCGTGCCGGCGATCCTGTACGCGTACCCGGCCGACTTCGCCAATGCCGCGCAGGCGGGGCAGGTGTCCGGTTCGCAGCAGACCTTCACCCGCCTGCAGCCGTACCGGCTGATGCTGCTGGCCGGCTACGCGATCATCGACAACGCCTCGTTCCCCATCGTGGGCGATCCGAAGACCGCCTATGACACCTACCTGGAGCAGCTGGAAGCCGATGCCAAGGCGGCGGTCGACAAGGCCGTGGACATGGGCGTGGTCGACCGCAACCGTATTGGTGTGACCGGCCACAGCCACGGTGGCCTGATGACCGCCAACCTGATCGCGCACACCAACCTGTTCAAGGCCGGCGTCGCCACCAGCGGTTCGTACAACAAGACGTTCACCCCGTTCGGCTTCCAGAACGAGCGGCGCTCGGTGTGGCAGGCGCAGGACGTGTACCTGAAGGCGTCGCCGTTCTTCTACGCCGACAAGATCAAGCTGCCGCTGCTGCTGGTGCATGGCGAAGACGATGCCAACCCCGGTACCGAGCCGTTCCAGTCGCGCAAGCTGTACCAGGCCATCCGGGGCAACGGCGGCACCACCCGCCTGGTGATGCTGCCCAACGAGCCGCACTGGTACACCGCGCTGGAATCGAACGAACAGCTGGTGTCGGAAATGCTGAACTGGTTCGACACCTACGTGAAGAACGCGCGGTAGAGTCGAGCTTGCTCGACTGCCTTTGTAGAGTCGAGCCATGCTCGACTGCCGTAAACAGGGCCGCCCCAGGGCGGCCCTTCTTGTAGAGTCGAGCCATGCTCGACTGCCCTGCTCACCACGAATGCTCATGAGAAAGGCTGTGCGCAAAATCTCAGGATGGGGATGGCTGCTGATCGGCCTGTTGTCCAGCGGCACCGCCGCCGTGGGCTGCACCGCACTGGGCCGGTTTGCGCTGCCTCAGTTCGTTTCGCAGTTCGCCGAAGCGGGCCAGCCGCTGCCGCTGATCACCCAGCTGTTTGCCAGCAGTTACGGGCTGGCCTGGCTGGGGCCGCCGCTGGTGGTTGCTGCCTGGGTGGCAGGACGTGCGCGGCTGTCGGCGTTGATCGGCAGCGTGGCGGTGATGCTGGCAACTCCGCTCGCCATGTTTGCCGCCTACCTGCCGTTGTTCAGGCTGGGCACGCTGTACTGATGGGCGCGCGGCCGGACGGCCGCGATCGTGACCGGGTACCGCCAACCATGACCTACGGCCCGTCGCAGGGCGCTTCGGCGCGTACTACCCTCGGTGGTTCAAGGCACGTGCGTGCCTCCTTCCACCGGAGTTATCGATGTCACGCTCGTTGCTGGCCGTTGCTACGGCTGTGCTGACCCTGTGCCCGCTGCCGCTGCTGGCCGCCAGGGCGCCCGCGCACGACCTGGCCGCCGAGGTCAATCCTTTCATCGGTACCACCAACGCCGGTAACGTCTACCCGGGGCCGACGGTGCCCTTCGGCATGGTGGCCTTCAGCCCGGAAATGACCGCATTGGCGGGCAAGCGCTTCCCGATTGCCGCGCCCGGTGGCTACGAGTGGCGCAGCAACGGCGTGCGCGGTTTCAGTCTGACCCACGTCAACGGCACCGGCTGCACCGGTGCCAGCGGCGATATTCCGCTGATGCCGGTAACGCTGCCGGTGGAGCTGTCGCCGTCTTCGGCCGATGCCGGCGTGCGCTACACCAGCCTGCTGGACCACGCAAAGGAAAGCGCCAGCCCCGGCGCCTACACGCTCACCCTCGACAACGGCGTGGCCGTGAGCCTGGCAGCCACGGCGCGCACCGCGGTCGGTCAGTTCCAGTTCCCGGCCGACAAGCCGGCCAACCTGCTGTTCCGCACGTCCGACAGCGAGGTGGGCAGCAGCGATTCGACCATCATCATCGACCCGGCCACGCGTACCGTGCGCGGGTCGGTCACCAGTGGCAATTTCTGCGGCTACCTCGCCGAGGACCGCCGCGAGAGCTACTACACCCTGCATTTCGTCGCCGAGTTCGACCAGCCGTTCGAGGTGGGCGGTACCTGGCGCGATGACACCGTGCAGGCCGGCGCGCGCGAGGGCGGCGGTGGCACCACCTATGGCAGCAAGGGCCACCCGCCGGCAGGCAAGGGCGCGGGTGGCTGGATCAGTTTCGATGCCAAGCGCACGCCGCAGGTGACCGCGCGCATTGGCATTTCCTACGTGGATGAGGCCGGCGCGCGCGCCAACCTTCGCCGCGAGAGTCCGCAGGGCACGACCGTGGCGGCCACGCAGGCGGCCACCCGCGCGAAGTGGAACGAACTGCTGGGGCAGGTGCGGGTGCAGGGCGGCACGCCCGACGAGCGCACCGTGTTCTACACCGCGCTGTACCACGCCATGCTGGCGCCCAACCTGCACAGCGATGGCGATGGCCGTTACCGCGGCATGGACGGCAGGGTGCACGCGCTGGCCAAGCGGCAGCAGGCGCAGTACGCCAACTATTCGGGCTGGGATGTATACCGCTCGCAGCTGCAGCTGCTCACCCTGCTGCAGCCGCAGGTCGGTTCGGACGTTGCGCAGTCGCTGCTCAACCAGGCCGACCAGAATGGCGGCGTATGGGATCGCTGGACCCACATCACCGGCGCCACCGGCGTGATGAACGGCGATCCGTCGCCGCCGTCGGTGGCGGCCATCCATGCCTTCGGCGGCCGCAGCTTCGACCTGCAGCGCGCCTACGCGTCGCTGAAGAAAGCGGCGACCGTGCCCACCGCGCGTGATCTGGATAAGCGCGGTTGCCCGGTGCTGTGCGTGGGCCAGCGCCCGGGCCTGGACCAGTGGCTGGCCCTGAAGTACATGCCGGAAGGTGCGCCGGGCTGGGGCAGTGCGGCTGATACGCTGGAAATGGTCAGCGCCGATTTCGGCCTGTCCGAGCTGGCCCGGGCCGCCGGCGATGCGCAGGGGGCAAAGCAGTTCCGTGAGCGCTCCGGCTGGTGGCGCAATCTCTACAACCCGAAGGCCACCGCGCAGCAGGGCTACATCCAGCCGCGCAACACCGATGGCAGCTGGCCGGCGTTCGATCCAGCCGCAGATGACGGGTTCGTCGAAGGCAGTGGCGCGCAGTACCTGTGGATGGTGCCGTTCGATCCCGCCGGCCTGTTCGCAGCATTGGGGGGCCGCGAGGCCAGCATCGCGCGGCTCGATGCGTTCTTCCGCAAACCCGACGGTACATGGGCCGTGACCAAGTCCGGCCCGCTGCACGCCGAACTGGACAATGAACCGTCCATCGCTGCACCGTGGCTGTACAACTTCCTCGGCCAGCCGTGGAAGACCCAGGAAACCGTGCGCCAAGCGATGCGGCAGATCTGGACCAACACCCCCGAGGGCATGCCGGGCAATGATGATCTCGGCCAGATGTCATCGTGGTACGTCTGGTCGGCGCTGGGCCTGTACCCGGTGTACCCGGGTCGCGCGGATCTGGTGATCGGCAGCCCGCTGTTCACCGAAGCGGTGATTACCCGCCCGGGCGCGACGATCGTGGTGCGTGCACGCGGTGCGGCGATGGATGCGCCGTACGTGCAGTCGCTGCAGGTGAATGGCAGGGCCAGCACTGCGAGCTGGCTGCCGGCCAGTTTCGTGCAGCGCGGCGGCACCCTCGACTTCGAGCTCGGTACCACGAAGAACGAGCAGTGGGGTGCACAGGACGTCCCGCCCTCGCACGGCCCCCGCTGATCCACGCCGTGCATGGATGACGCGCTATCCAACCGTGCTAGCCTCACCGTGCAACAGGCAATCGGCAGCCGGAGCCTTCGGGAACAACCATGATCCAGTTTCTACGCGCGCGCTGCTGCGCCTCCGCAGTGGTCCTCGCAATGAGCGCCACCTGCGCACAGGCGCAGCCACCCGTGGCGATCAACCCATTGCTGGTGAAGCCCGTGGACCAGGTCGGCCCGGATGAGGTGCGCTTCATGCAGCAGCGCCTTGCCGACTGGCCCGATCTGGGCCGCTACCGTGAAGCCAACGCGCGCCTGCCCGCCAAGCAGGCCGGCGTGCCGCGCGTGCTGTTCTTCGGCGATTCCATAACCCAGGGCTGGGGCGAAAAGGACCCTGCGGCGTTCTTCCCCGGAAAGGGCTATCTCAACCGGGGCATCAGCGGCCAGACCACGCCGCAGATGGTGCTGCGCTTCAGCCAGGATGTCATTGCGCTGCAGCCGGATGTGGTGGTCATCCTGGCCGGAACCAACGATATTGCGGGCAATACCGGGCCCAGCACGCAGGCAATGATCGAGGACAACCTGCATGCGATGGTGGACCTGGCGCGTGCCCACGGCATTGCCGTGGTGCTGTCCTCGGTGCTGCCGGTGAGCGAGTATCCCTGGATGTCCGGCATCGCGCCGGCAACCAAGGTGCGGGCTCTGAACGCCGCGCTCAAGCAGTACGCCGACGCGCAGGGGCTGGTGTATCTGGACTATTACTCGGCCATGGCCAATGCAGCGGGTGGACTGGATCCGGCATTGGCGGCCGATGGCGTGCACCCCACCGCACAGGGCTATGCCGTGATGGCCCCGCTGGCCGAGCGCGCCATCAAGCGTGCGCTGGCAACCACACCGCGTGCCACCCCCTGAGTGCATGCGCTGACGATGGCGGCAGTGTCCAACAAGGTCATCGAGACCGTGGCGCGCGCCGTGTTCAAGCGCAGCCCGGTGCTGGTCACTGAACTCTATTCAAGCGCCGGCGAGCAGCCGCGCCGCTACGATTCCGCCGAGGACCTGTGCGAGCACGGCAGGGCGTTGCAGTGGGTATCTGGCGGCATGCTGCTGATCGGCGTGCACTACGCCGACATGGGGGGCAGCGTGCGTACACGGCCCTTCGGCACGGGGCGCGGTGAATCCGCGCGCGCCACGGTGTCCGGCTGGGGACTGATCTCGATCCTGCTGCCGATGGCCATCGATGCGAACGTCAGCGCGAGAGTGCAGGCCCTGACCGAGCGGGCCGCACTGGCCCGCGAGCGCGGCGCGCTGGAAGTCCCTCCGGTGTGCGACTGGAACTGGAAGGCGGTCGATTCACATAAGCGCCGCCTGCAGGATGTGCTCAGAAAGGCGCTCTAGGCTACCGCTCAGTCTTCGTCGCGTTTAAGCGCCGCATCGGCGGCCAGCAGTGCTTCGGCGGCCGTACTCAGAGCCGGCGAGGGCGGCGTATCGCTGCCAATGGCCGCCATCATCCGCTCCATGCCCACGAAGCTGCGCGCGCGGCGGTCGTAGATGCCGGTGACCAGCAGCGCGCGGGTAGCGACCCTCTGCTCCGGCCCGATCAGCACGCGCTGTTCCATGATCACCCGCTTGCCGACCCAGCCGGCCAGCCGTGTTTCCAACGTGTAGCGCTGGAATGGCCGCAGTTCGCGGCGAAACTGGATGGTGCCGGCACCGACGATGGGGGCCCATTTCTCACGCAGCGCCACCTTGCCCAGGCCCATGCGCAGGATCAGGTCCAGCCGGCCCAGGTCGAAGATGTTCCAGTAGCGGCCGTTGGTCATGTGCAGGTTGCTGTCCAGATCGTTGGGCAGCACGCGGAACTGCAGGCGGGAAACTCCGAACGGGGCCTCCAGGCGCGGGCGGAACAGGCTGCACAGCAGCAGATGAAGCAGGCGGAACCAGAGATTCATGGTTATGACGACTGTTATAGAATCGGCGTTACGCTAATCTATGACGACTGTCCTAGCAAGGAGCGCAGCATGAGCCCACGAGCGAGCGATGCCCCACAGCGTGTCATCGACGCGGCGGCGCAGATGCTGGCGCGGGTGGGGCTCAATGCCACCAGCATCCGTGAGGTGACCAAGCTGGCCGATGCGCCGCTGGGGTCGACCTATCACCATTTCCCGGGCGGCAAGCAGGAACTGCTGGCCAAAGCCACCACCATGGCGGGCGACAGGGTGGAGGCGCTGCTGCTGGAATTGCTGCGTGACGGCGCCGTACCTGGCCTGGAGCGATTCCTGGCCATGTGGCGCGAGCGCCTGCTGCGCTCGCAGTTCCGCGCTGGCTGCCCGGTGCTGGCCGCAGCGGTTGAAGAGCCCGTAGAGGCGGTTTCCAGCCAACCCCGCGCAGCGGCGGCCGAGGTGTTCGCGCGCTGGCAAGGCCATCTGGCCCAGGCCTTCATCGGCGACGGTCATGCGCCGGAACAGGCTGCCGGCCTGGCCAGCCTGGTCATCGCCAGCGTGGAAGGTGCGGTGGCGATGAGCCGCGCGCTGCAGGACATCGCCCCGTTCGATCAGGTGACAGAGCACCTGCTGAAGGCGGCGCGCGCAGGCTGAGCCGTCGGCGGGTTGAACAGGGCGCTACTTGAACAGCATGTACAGCCAGCCGAGCAGTACCGGAACTACCACCGAAACGATCGATGCCGCCAGCCAGTACAGGTAGCTGACCGAGGCCGGCAGGCCTTGCCGTTTCAGCGCCCAGGCATGCAGCGGCAGCACCAGCAGGGCCTGTACGACAAGGGCAGCCAATGCCGCCATCCAGAGCAGGATGACCCCCAGGCAGCCGTCGCTGAAACAGTAGGTGGCTGCCCACGATCCCCAGCCGGCGAGGCCGATCATCGGCACGAAGAGAATGAAGGCGAGGGGGCGGGTGAACTGGCGGGCCTGCATGCCGTGCAACGTCCTGTGTCCGGGCGGCCACGATAGCGGCCCCGCGGCGCCAGCGCCATGCCGCAGCCACATGTTTCGCGGTTAGAATCGGCCATCACCACCACCGCGTGCCCGGCAAGGATGTCCGCATGCTGCACCATCTCTCCCTGGGTGTCCGCGATCTGGATGCCGCCGCGCGTTTCTATGATGCCGCTCTGGCGGCGCTCGGCTTCCGCCGCGTGTTCGAGGACGACGAGGCAATCGGCTACGGCCTGATCGATGATGAAGACACTCTGTGCCTGAAGCAGCGCGATGACGCGGTGGCGCCTGGCCCGGGCTTTCATCTGGCGTTTGCCGCACCGTCGCGCGAAGCGGTGGATGCGTTCCATGCCGCGGCGCTGGCCACCGGCGGGCGCGACAATGGTGCGCCTGGGCTACGCACCGATTACGGCGACCGCTACTACGCCACGTTCGTCGTCGACCCGGACGGTCATCGCATCGAGGCCGTCTACAAGGGGGCAACGCCTTGACCAAGCACGGCAGATTCAACGCACGTGCGTTGAAGCTGCCCATCACCCGCCGCGGTGAAGTGCTGAGCGCGCGCCGGCAGCTGCAGCGCAACGGTTGGCCGCGCCTGCAGATGGCGGTGATCGTGCTGCTGACCGGCGCGGCCGGCTTCCTGGTCGCGCATGCGTTGCGCGTGGCGGGTGTGGACATGATGCTGCTGCGCTACCCGCTGGCGGTGCTGCTGGCGTACGGCGTGTTCCTGCTGCTGATGTGGCTGTGGATCCGCTGGCGCTGGGATGCCGTCGATGGCGCGCCGGATGTCGGTGGCGGCGGTGGTTCGGGGCGGGATGGGCAGGGGCCAGCGTGGGGCGGGCAGGGTGGCCAGTCGGGTGGTGGCGGTGCATCGGCATCGTGGGCGGAGGACTCGGCTCGCTCCGTGATCGACAGCGATGGTGCCTCTCTGTTGGATGCCGCCGATGGCGAAGCGGGTCTGCCACTGCTGGCGGTGCTGGGCATCGTTGCCGTGGTCGGCAGTGCGGTGCTGGCCAGCGCCTGGGTGGTGTGGTCGGCGCCGCTGCTGATGGCCGAGCTGTTGGTGGATGCCGCAATTGTGGGTGGGCTGTACCGGCGCATGCAGGGCATGCAGGCGCAGGGCTGGTGGCGGCTGTGTGTCACCCATACCGTGTGGCCGCTGGTGGGGCTGCTGGTGTTCTTCGCCGCGCTCGGTTGGCTGGCGCAGACGCTGGCACCCGAAGCGGTCACCCTGATGCAGGTGGCGCGCGCGCTGTAGCGGCTGCTGTGGCGTGCAGATAATCAATCACGTAAGAAAGGAGAAGCGCATGGATGTCGCTGCAAGCAACAACAGGATGTGGGCGCGTTGGCTGCTGCTGGGGCTGCTGGCGTTGTGGCTGCCGTTTGCCAGCCTTGCCCAGCAGCCGGCAACGGGCGAAGCGGCCAGCCAGGTATCGGCCGCTGCGGAGGAAAGCGAATGCCGCGCGTGCGGCTATGAACGGGTAGGGCGCAAGATCGATATCGCCCTGGTGGTGTTGATCGCCGTGTCGCTGGTCAGCGTGCTGGTCGCGCTGTCGCGCGAATGGGGTACGACCTCGCAGCGCTGGACCTGCCGCAGCCTGGCGTTGTTCATGCTTGCCGTGGGGGCGGTGCTGCTGTGGCGCGCGGGCAGCGTGCTCTACCTGGGCTACAACCCGTGGCAGGAAGACACTGCAGCCGTTGATGCCGGTTGGGCCGCTGCACTGCTCAGCACATCGCCGAAGTGGCTGATGGCGGTTCTGCTGATCGGCGCCGCACCGACGCTGTGGAAGCGCAGCGAGCGACTGCCGCGCTGGCGTATTTCCTGAACCACGAACCACGGCGTCGCGTCTTGAATCGCTTCTGCAAGGGTTGGCGCCGGGATGTTCCCGGCGCCAATCGCCGTGCTCAGTCGAAGCGCCAGCGCATCCCTGCATAGAGACCGCGGCCTTCGCCCGGTGTCGAACGGGCCACGTCCTTGCCGGCGTCGTCATAGCCAGGCGTGACCGTCGCCGCGTAATGGCGGTTCCCGATGTTGCTCACTTCGGCCCAGGCCTGCCAGTGGCCACCGGGAGCGTCGTAGCCAATGCGGCTGCCGAAGATCACATGGCTGTCGGCCCAGTAGCTGTTGGCATAATCCACCGCGATGCGCGAGGCGTACTCGGTGTTCAGTGCGGCATACAGGCCCGAGGCATGGTCGAAGCGCAGTTCGGCCTGGTAGCTGTGCTGCGGCAGGCCGGGCAGGCGGTTGCTGCCGAAGCGCGCGTCGTGGCGGTAGCGGAAATCGCTGAAGGTGTAGGCCTGGCGCAATGACAGCCGGCCCGGCACGCCCTGCCACAGCGTGCTGTCCAGGCCAGCTTCGATGCCACGGTGCACGGTCGGGCTGGCGTTGTTTTCGGCGATGAACAGGTTCGGCACCGGTTGCAGTTCCACCGTCAGCAGCTCGTGGTTCACGTGCGCGTAGTAGCCGGTCAGCTCCCAGCGTCCGAGCGCCGCGTCACCGCGCGCGCCCAGTTCCAGCGTGTTGGCGGTCTGGTTCTGCATCGACACCGGGCTGCGTTGACGGCCAGTGGACGGCCCGTTGCCCGCAGCGAAGTACTGGTTGGAACCCCAGATCATCGACCACGGATGCGGCGCTTCCACCGAACGGCTCAGGTTGCCGAACCACTGCGTTTGCGCGCTGTGCTGCCAGGTAAAGCCCAGGCGCGGCGCGTAGTCCCAGTCGTGCTCGCGCAGGCGGCCGCCGCTGCTGGGCCAGGTCACCTGCACGTCGCGCCGGGTGTTGATCAGGGCCAGACCGGTCTGCACGCGCAGGCGCTCGTTCAAGGCCAGGCTGTTGCCGATGTGCAGGGTGCTGTCGGTGCCGTGGTGGCGGAAATCGCGCGTGTGGGTGCCGGCGGCATAGCCGTTGCTGGCAAAGCGCAGCGACTCGCGCACGTCGGCTTGAAGATCGTGGGTCACGCGCAGGCCGACGGTGGTTTCGCTGTCCAGCCCGAACAGCAGATGGCGGCGGCGGTAGTCCAGCGTGGCATTCAGATTGGCATAGTCCAGCTGCTGGCGGTACAGGCTCTCGTTCAAGTCCATCGGGTACTTGTGATAGACCAGCCCGGCCTGCAGCGAGGAATCCTCGTCGATCTGCAGCGTGGTCATGTTGCCGATCCAGGTGCTGCCCGGTTGCGGGCGACGCGCGTCGATGGCCAGGTTGGCGGCGTTGGCCGCGCGCGGATCGTTGCGGATCTGCGCGCGGGTCAGGCGCCCGGGCGTTTCGTGATTGGTCTCGCGGTAGCGCACGAAGAAGCGGGTCTGCAGGTCCGGGCTGATCTGCCAGCCGATGTTGGCCATCGCGCCCGTGCCATCGCCACGCGCGTGGTCCTGGTAGCCGTCGAACTCCGTATCGGTATAGGCGAGGAAGTAGTCGACATCGCCGCTGACGCCGCCCCAGCTGATCCCGCGCTTCTGGTAGCCGCGGCTGCCCGCTTCGTAGTGCAGCTGCACACCGGCCGAATCGCGGCCGCTGCGGCTGACATAGTCGATCGCACCGCCCAGTGCCAGCGCACCGCGCTCAAAGCCGTTGGCACCTCGCAGCACTTCCACCCGCGACAGCCACAGCGGTTCCAGCAGTTCGTAGGGCGTGCCGCCCGCGCCGGTCAGCGGCAGGCCGTCGAGGGAAACGGCGATGCCCGAGGCATGCGCGCCCGGCCCACGATTGATGCCCGAACCGCGGATCGACACCTTGGTGCCCTCGTTGCCCGGCGACTGCGCGCTGATGCCCGGCTGGTACGCCAGCACGTCGGCGCTGCTGGATAAGCGGCTGTCGGCCTTGGCGACGTCGATGACGTTGCTGGCGCCGGGCACGCGCTTGAGCGCCTCGCGGGCCTGGGCGCTGGCATCGGCGGCAGTGACCTGCACCGCGTCCAGTGTGGTGGCCTGCGGAGCGGCGTGAGCGGTGGCGGCAAGGCCGAGGGAGACGGCCAGGAACAACAGCGACGGGGTAGGGCGGTAAGACGAAAGCGACATGCAGGCAAGCTGTAAACCACGAAAGTGGCGCGCAAGTTAACAGGTCGCGGGCGGCACGTCACCCATCGGCGGCGTATGGGGGGGCTTCTGCACCTGTAGATCCGAGCCCATGCTCGGCTGCTTTTCGCTTTCTGTAGAGTCGAGCCATGCTCGACTGCCTCTGTGTCCCGGAGTCGAGCATGGCTCGACTCTACAGAGCAGGTTTCGCCAGCGCCTTCGCCTTCGCATACAGCGACTTGGCAGTTTCGGCATCGCCCAGCGCGGCATGGCACTCGGCCAGGCTGTCCCAGGCGTTCGCCGAATCCGGGTACAGCTCGGTGTTGAGGGTAAATACCTTCAGCGCCTTGCCCGCACCTAGGCTTTCGCGGATCGCATAGCCGCTGGCGTTGATCGCGCGTTCGCTGCCGGTGATGCGGTTGTTGTCCTGCAACCAGTCGCGCATTGCCTGTGCCGCGCCAGCCGTCTCATCCGACGCATAGGCGATCAGGCGCTGGGACAGCACCGCACTCGGAAACTCCTGCGGTGCAGCCACCGCCATCGTGCTTTCCACCAGGGTGCTGGACCACACATTGCGCGCGCTGCCATTGGTCAAATACACGAACACCCAGTAACCGCTGGCCAGACTGCCTTTGTAGGCCAGCCGGGCCCGCACGCGGGTGCCACCATCGTGGCCGACCTGGGTGTAGCCGTCGCTGCGCGTGGTGTCCCAGCCGGTGGAGAAGAAATTGCTGCCGCCGTTGGCGAGCTTCTGCGGCTGCCAGAGCGTTTCCAGTGTCGCTGTACGTACCAGTTTCCCGGTGGCCAGCGCCTGCAGGAAGCGGTTCATGTCGCCCACGGTGGTCTGCAGGTCCGCATGGCCCCAGCCGTAGCGCGGCCACGGATCTTCATCGGCCGTCTGCAACGCGCCGTCCTTGCCGACGTACGGCACCGCCGCGCGCTGCGCCGGCACGCTGTCCCGCCCCCAGGACGTGCTGCGCATCTTCAGCGGTTGCAGGATGCGTTCGCGGGCGATGGCGGGGGAGGGCTTGCGGTAGTGCGCTTCCAGCAACGCGGTCAGCACCAGGTAGTTGGCCTGGGTGTACTGCACGCGGCTGCCGGTGGCGAACTGCATCGGCGCCGCGCCGGCCACCTTCAGTGCAGTGGCAAGATCGGGGGCAACGCCGGGGTAGCCCTTGCTCACCCAGCGGTTGTCCACGCGGTCGTAGTACTCGGCGATGCCGGAACTGTGGTTGAGGAAATCGCGCACGTGGATTGCCTGCCAGGCGGCGGGCAGATCCGGGACATAGCGACTGGCGGGCGCGTCGAGGTCCAGCGTGCCCTGGTCCACCAGCTGCATCACCAGCGTGCTGGTCAGCAGTTTGGCCATGGATTGCGCAGCGAAGATGCTGTCGACGGTGGCCGCTGCATGCGTGGCCGGGTCGCGTTCACCGCTGGCGCCCTGGTAGAGCACCTGGCCATTGTGGGCGACCAGCACGGCCTGGCCGGCGATGCCATAGCGCTCGCGGTTGACCTGCAGTTGGGTGTCGAGCTGGCTCGAAAGCCCGTCGCGAACATCACGCGCCGAGGCGGGCAGGGTGACTGCCACGGCGCAGAAGAGTGCAGCAAGGGCGCGATACATCGCGGTGGTCCGTCAGCGGCGATGGCGAATCTTGGTCAGGGCGGGAGATCGGGTCAAGAGCAGCGATTCACGCCCCAGGGAAAGCCGGCCAGCGGCCGGCTCTACCACACGTTCAAGGTAGCGCAGGGCCGTGCCCGGCGACGCTCGATCAGCCCAGAATCCCCGGCAGATCCAGCCCTTTCTCCTTCGCGCACTCCACCGCGATCTCATACCCGGCATCGGCATGGCGCATCACGCCCGTGGCCGGGTCGTTCCACAGCACGCGCGCAATGCGCTTGGCCGCCGCCTCGGTACCGTCGCAGACGATCACCATGCCGGCGTGCTGCGAGAAGCCCATGCCCACGCCGCCGCCGTGGTGCAGCGACACCCAGGTCGCGCCGCTGGCGGTGTTGAGCAGGGCGTTCAGCAGCGGCCAGTCGGACACCGCATCGGAACCATCGGCCATCGCCTCGGTTTCACGGTTGGGTGAGGCCACGCTGCCGCTGTCCAGATGGTCGCGGCCGATCACCACCGGTGCCTTCAGCTCGCCGTTGGCCACCATCTCGTTGAAGGCCAGCCCCAGGCGATCGCGGTCGCCCAGGCCCACCCAGCAGATGCGCGCGGGCAGGCCCTGGAACTTGATCTTTTCGGCGGCCATGTCCAGCCAGCGGTGCAGGTGCGGGTTGTCCGGAATCAGTTCCTTCACCTTGGCGTCGGTCTTGGCGATCTCCTCCGGGTCGCCGCTCCGCGCCGCCCAGCGGAACGGGCCGATGCCCCGGCAGAACAGCGGGCGGATGTAGGCCGGCACGAAGCCGGGGAAATCGAAGGCATTGGCCACGCCTTCTTCCAGCGCCATCTGCCGCAGG
>PJTS01000454.1_pt1 | contig 25575 bp, 21 predicted proteins | sample 1512251 | NCBI WGS metagenome assembly PJTS01 (sample SAMN08177686, study PRJNA422409) | Soil metagenome, whole genome shotgun sequencing project. | isolation source: Soil (2) enriched on wood chips: alkali lignin treatment | place: USA: Madison | collected 2015-01-15 | reverse complement strand
TTTAACAATCCACAACACGAAACCACTCGTAATTATATCAGCGGGCATTTTGGTTAACCCCTTCAGCAATCCGAAACACAGCTTCTATGTGCATGCCCCCAGACTTTCTCTTATGTTCGGCGAGTTCGTGTCTTGCCGAACATACTAGAAGAAAAAAGTTTAGCTACAGTACGACAACGCGACGTTAGCTTCCAAAAGGATCAGTCTTCTTTTCAGTCTTTAGTATCCCGATCAAATGCTGTACAGCTTTCTGCAGACGTTTGGCATCATCTTCGGTTTGAATGGCCCACAAGATCTCCTCGGTATTTGCAGCGGATTTATAACGGATTTGGTACCCTGATTTTACGCGTGCAATGACAAGCGGTTCGGATTTTGACAGATCGCTTCTATAGTGCTGACCAGTGGACAGAAAAACGGTCAGGACTTTTCCGTCCACCGTAACCGTGTCAATTTTGGTTTCTTTATAGCGATAGGCAATCTTGAACAGCTTATTGATGTAAGCTATGGTCTGCTGTTTATTGAGCGCTGTATTTTGGGCTTCCAACCCGCTATGTGCTCCAAAAAAAAGAAAACATATTAATAGGAAGTTCTTCATGCATCAAATTTATTAATAAACTCCACTTTCCCTACTTTATTATCTCAAATTTATTTATTCGTTGAAACAAAAAAACTTGATAAAGGTACGCTGTTTGAAAATTTGATAAAAAAACAATTAACCAGTTTTGAGGAAAGTCCGGAAATCAGCCACAAGAAGTAAAAGGAGTGTAAAGTATTTTATGGATATTCTTATTGAATGAAAGTGGAAAACGTTAGTATTATAACCTAGGATTAAGAAGAAATCAAAAAGTTGAAACCGATCACTGTTTCCTTTCAAACCAATTTTCAAGCTTTAAATTTTTTATATAACGAAAATCTTTCAAATTATCAGTAACTAGAATAAACTCATTTTCTAAGGCTGTTACTGCAATTATTAAATCAAATTCATCATTCATAGGAGTCCCTTCTTTTCTCAATCTCACTTTAGTTTTTGCATATTGTTCCACCGATCCCAATATTGGGATTACGGTCAGTCCTTTGATAAATGCATCAACAGCTTTATGGGATTTTTGAGGATTTTCACTGTTTTCTGCTCCATATTTAAGCTCAAAAACAGTAATTTCAGAAATGAAACAATTCTCAACCCCTTTTTCTTTTATTAAACTGTCGAGATTTAATTTACCACGCAAAAAGAAAATACAAATACATGTATCAAGTAAATATTGTTTCACAGGCGATGTTCCTTTTTACAATTTTAAATCATCAACTTTAAATCTTCGACTTGATTTGATTTCAGCAATAATATCTTCCGCTGATTTTTCAGAAGCAAAAGCACCAAATGACTTAAAAAACTCATGTTCATTTGATTTTCTCTCTTTTTTTAATGACTTAGCCAAGCGCTCTAACAATTCAAGCTTCCCGATAGAACTTAAGTTTTCAAAAAGAATAGAATATGTTTTTATTATATTTTTTTCAGCATGTGTCATTTTACCCTCCTTGGCTCTCATTACTGTAAAAGCTCTATTTCAAAGATAGATACAATTAATTTAATATCGAAATATCCCATACACTTCATTATTCAATTGTGTCTGACCGGTAACTCCATTCCTGGTCAGACACAATTTTCTAGCGGGTGTTAATGCGACTTAGCATGTATTTTAAGCCTCCTACATTTTCGTTTTCGATAAGTCCCGTGCATTTTCTGCCATTCGGATAAATTCGGCACGATAACCCTCATCATCTGCTCCCTTTGCGGTCTTCGCACGTGCGATCAAACTATCAAAATTAGCCTGTTGTTTAAAGTCCGAATCACGAAGCAACATCCCCAGTTCGGCCACAGCAGTTGCAAAACGTAAATCTTCACTGACTTTATTCAACTCGGTTACCTTAGCCTGTACCACCTGTTGTTGCAATTTGCTTTTATCACCATCAGGTTCTTTGTAACGGAATTTGACTGTTGCCAATTCCCCATTTCCCTTGACAGCGATATTTTTGGCTGAGTTCTGCTGGTATTTCAACGGATCAACTGTCCCGACCATTGTCGAGTTGACACCGACTGGAACGATCTCATACAGTGCGGTAACCACATGACCTACGCCCATATCGCCGCCCATCTTTTGGTCGTTGTTGAAATCCTCCGCTTCAAGCAAACGATTTTCATAGCCGACCAAGCGGTAGGCCTGTACATAATTCGGATTGAACTCTACCTGAATCTTCACATCTTTAGCCACCGTAAATAATGTTCCTCCAAATTCGGTGACCATGGCTTTCCGGGCTTCGGAAATATTGTCGATATAAGCATAATTTCCATGCCCTTTGTCTGCTAAGATCTCCATCTTACTATCTTTCAAATTTCCCATACCATAGCCAAGTACGGTCAGAAAAACACCAGATTTACTCTCTTTACCGATCAGTTCTTCCATAGACTCATCACTACTCTCGCCCACATTGAAATCACCATCGGAAGCCAAGATAATTCGATTGTTTCCACCCTTGACCAAATTTTGGCGGGCAATCTCATAGGCTCTTTTGATCCCTGCAGCGCCGGCAGTACTTCCTCCAGCCTCAAGTTCGTCTATGGCTGTTTTGATTTTCATTTTCTGACTTCCACTTGTACTCTCTAATTTTACTCCGGCCGAACCTGCATAGGTTACAATAGCAACACGGTCGATATCACGCAGCTGATCCACCAACATTTTCAAGGAAGATTTTACCAAAGGTAATCGTCCCGGCCCCATCATCGATCCTGATACATCGATCAAAAAAACCAAGTTCGAGGCTTTGAGTTTGTCTGTCGGAATATCTTTGGCTTTTAACGTCACCCGCATCAATTGATGCGCATCGTTCCACGGTGCTTTGGTCAATTCGGTTACAATATTCACCGGTTCGCCATTCTTTGGTCCTGCTACCTGATACTGAAAATAATTGATCATCTCCTCAACACGTACAGCATCCTTATCGGGTAAATTGCCCGCATTGATAAACCGACGGACATTACTGTATGAAGCAGCATCCACATCTGCAGCAAATGTTGACAACGGCTCCTTCATTGGATTGATAAACTTATTTTCCTTGATTTTCTGATACGATTCCTGATTTTGATCGGGTATATACCCGCCTCGAATATAGAGCCCCTGAGTCTGGCTTGCTAAGGCCGTAGAAGCAGTCATCATATTTGCTGTATTTCGTTTCGCAACTTTACCATAGCTCATAACGACAACTTCATCCAGTGTAGGGTTATCCTGTACCATTGCGATGTCGACTTTACCCTTTCTTTTTACTTCGACACGCTGTGTAATATAACCGAGGTAGCTGAATTCCAAAGTCGTCTTACCAGTAGTGACCTGAATCTGGTAATTTCCATCACGGTCAGTGGATTTGCGTTCGTTGGTCTGCACATTTGTTACCACCACTCCGCTTAACGCTAATTTGCTCGTTGCATCCGTCACCTTCCCTTTCACTTCGTATTGTTGGCCGGCATATCCACCAATGGATAGCAGCATGCTCATTAAAAAAAGTATCGTTCTCATATCGTTCATTTTTTGTCAAGGGATGCAGCTAATATTAAATTTCCATAAACCAGAAAAAAAAAATATTTTTAGCAAATAAAATGTTCGCATTCAAGTCGTCAAAAAAGGATTCAACGCAAGACCAGGAGCTCTTGCAACAATACCAGGAGGCATCTGATCTCAAGGTATTGGGCAACCTTTATCAGCGACATACCGAAATGGTTTATTATGTCTGCTTACGGTATCTCCAAGATCCAGAATTGAGTAAAGATGCCGTAATGAATATTTTTGAAGAGCTCATCTACAAAGTTAATAAGCAAGAAATCAAAGACTTTCCGAGATGGCTCTATGTATTGAGCAAAAACCATTGCCTGATGTATTTAAGGTCGCAAAAGAACAAATCACAAATTTCTTTGGATGAATTTGTGAAATATCCCGAAGATCTGCATCAGTATGAACAACAGGATGAAAAGGAAGAGCAATTGACTGCAATGGAAGGCTGTCTGGAAAAACTACCGGACAAACAGCAACAGTCCGTCAGACTCTTTTTCCTGGAGGAAAAATGTTACAAAGAGATCAGCGACTCGACAGGATATAGCTTAAATGAAGTTAAAAGTTACATCCAGAATGGGAAGCGGAATTTAAAAAATTGCATGGAGGCTTGGAATGAGCGACAGTAATTATGACATAACGTACTTAAGGAAATACGTCAACGGCCAACTTTCTCCCAAAGAGATGTACGCCATTGAACGTGAGGCCCAACGTGATCCCATGTTGGCAGATATTCTTGTGGGTATAGAAATGGATCAAAACAGTGCTGTTCCTTCCGAACTCAACGCGCGTATTGCGCAACGCATTGAGCATAAAAAAGAAACTAAAATAAAAGTCTTCGATTGGAAAAGACTGGCCATCGCTGCTACTGTAGTCGCGGTTTTAAGTGCGGGGATTCTCTATTTCCAGCAACAGAAAAGCCCTTCTGAGGCAAAGCGTACAGCAGATGTCACTGTGCCGGCTGATGTACCCTTGTCAAAATCGATCCCTCAGAATGACACAACGGCCTCATCTGCCATTGAACCCAGTATAAAAGAGAAGGACAGTCCTCGCTTGGCGGACAACCGTAAATCTTCCGATCTAGGTCAATATAAGGAGGAGACCGTGCCATTACATCAGGAACCATCGGTACGCATAGCTCCAGTTGAAAAAATGAATAGTGGCATCCACAGAGACCGAGCCATAGCTGATTCCAAAATGTTAGACAGTGTGGAGGTATTTGGTTATACCCCCCAAGCGAAAAAGAGTATCACGGGAAGTTCAGTTGTAATCCGAGGCCAACAAGTCAATCAAAGCAATGCGCTCGCTGGCAGGATAGCAGGTGTCAATGTGACCCCACAGACCTTTGGTAGTCCTTTACAGGTCACTGTACGTGACAAAGAAACTGGCTTGCCGATATCAGGTGTTACCATCATGCAGCCCAATAGCAAACTGGCAACAAATACAGATGCTCAGGGCAAAGCCACCATTCAACCGAGCACAGTAGACTCGCTGGTTGATATCATGGCTGTAGGTTATAACACAGTTGCATTAAATATGCGTCGCAACAAAAACCTGAATATAAAATTGCAACCTTCCAGTGCGACACTTGATGAGGTAGTAGTTACAACCATGTCCTCTCGGAAAACAAAAAGTGCAGAACCTGTTTGGGGATGGAAGTCATTTAATAATTACGTTAAAAAGAAAACAGCTAACAGTCGATACGAAGGTACCGTGCGCTTGAATTTCTATATCGATAAAGATGGTTTCCCTTCCAATATCAATATCTTACAAAGTGCCAATGATTATCTGGACAACAAGGCCAAGGAGATTTTACTTTCCGGACCAAAATGGAAGGGTGAGGACAACCGATATGTAACGCTGACCTTTGATTTTACCTATTAAAATCCACCAAAAAGGGCTTTAACGCGCTAAAAAAAATACTCTTTTTAGATTATGGTGTCGAAACAGACGGCTTGATTCCATATTTCGATCAGCTTGCCCCAGTTCAGCAAATAATTGAGAAGTTAAACCTTGCGCAATACCTCCTGTAAAGGCTGTTCAACAGCAACTTAAACGGAAATTTTTTCACTTATAAAATTTAATATTATTTCATACATTAGCATTATAATTCTTAACCATATAGTGACTTTTTATGAAAGGTTTTTTCACCAGCCTGCTTATTCTCGGCAGTTTTTGGGCTCATGCCCAAGATTTTTCATTCGGTAAAGTAAAAAAAGAGGATTTCGCGATCGATATTGGCAAATTGGACACTGCAGCCAACGCATTTGTCATTCGGGAGTATGGTTCCGCACAGGTCAACTACACTTCGCACACAGGTCTGGTTGTCGAGTTCGTCAAACATGTTCGGATCAAAATATTGAACAAGGAAGGCTACAACCATGCAAACTTCACCATCCCCCTTTACAAAAGTGGAAATGAACGTGAGGTCGTCACTGACATCAAAGGAGCTTCCTATCACCTACAGGGGGATAAAGTCGTCGAAACTGAAATGACAAAGGCAAATATTTTTAACGAAAATTCTTCAGAAAACATCTCCTTAACCAAGGCTGCCATTCCACAGGTTCAGGAAGGAACAATTATTGAATATCGCTACAAAACGGAATCGCCTTTTATTTTTAACCTCAATACCTGGGAGTTTCAGGAGGAGATTCCCAAAATCTATAGTGAGTATGTCACACGTATACCAGAAATCTGTCATTACAAATCCAATTTAAAGGGAGGATTTCCCATCAAAGACCGTAAAACAGAAAATTACAATACCAGTCTGCGTAGTGAAATCGGTGATATTCTGGGTACCAAAACGACTTATATCATGGAGAATATTCCAGCCTTCCATAGTGAAGACTATATGACTTCTTCTAAAAACTTCCGGTCTATTCTATTTTTTGAACTCGGTCGTTATAGCGTCCCTATGGGCCCCACAAAAGACTTCTCCCTAACCTGGGAGAACGTACGGGAAAAATTAATCGCTGATGAAAGTTTCGGTGGTCAGGTCAAACGAAAAGGAGCCTTAAAAGAATTTATCGAACCCGTGCTACAAGGGGCAAATAATGATATCACAAAAGCCTCCCGCCTCTATGCTTATTTTCAGAAACGGATTAAATGGAACAATAAGCACTCGATCTACGCGAAAAATATCAAAGAAGCGCTTGAAAAAAGAACAGGCAATAGCGCCGATATCAATCTCGGATTGGTCAATGCACTGCGTTATGCCCAGTTAGAGGCTATTCCAGTTATTTTATCCACACGCGACAATGGTTATGCCGGATTGTATTCACCTGCAATATCGGAATTCAACCATGTTGTCGCCCAGGTAAAACTCGGTGAGGAATACTATTTATTGGATGCAACCTCTCCTTATGAACCCTTCGGCAATATTCCTTTAAAATGCGTCAACTATCAAGGTCGTTCTATTCCCTTGACTGGTGAGTCTGACTGGGTGAAACTCGAGTCAAAACTCCCCTCTTCACAGAGTAATTTCTTCTTTGGTGAACTTATGGAGAATGGCACGTTAAAAGGAAAATGGATAACCTCCCGCAATGGCTACCTGGCATCAAGAATGCGTGAACGCCTACAGGGTAGTAATTCAGAAGAGGAATTTTACGAAAAATGGGATGAGGAAAACAACCGTATCAAAATCAATAGCTTTAAGGTTTCCAACAGGGACTCCTTAGACAAACCACTCGCCGAAGAGTTTGAGATCGAGATTGAAAATTTTGCCAGCCTGCAAAATGAACAGCTTGCTTTCAATCCTTACATTGAAAGCAAAACCACCAAAAATCCTTTTAATCTGACCGAACGGAATTACCCAATTGATTTTGGATCCATGATCCAAGAAGAAAGCTATATGGAGATCAAATTACCAAAAGGGTATACATACGCCCCCGAGACAAAATTAAAAAACATCAGTATGGCACTCCCCGAACGGGCAGCCCGTTATATTTTTAAAGTCAGCAATTCGGATCCGAATACCTTACTTATTGAGAGCGCAACACAATTTAACAAACCGCTATTTCTACCCGAAGAATATTTTGATCTAAAAGAGTTTTTTAGCCGGATTATCCAGGCGCAAAAACTAGATATTGCACTCAAAAAGATATAATCGTCGCCTTAACAAAAACTTCATGTTATATTGACGATAAACTTAAATAAGGGTGATAAATTTGAATATCAAAAAATAAGAAATAAAATGATTAAAGATTCAGAATTATTCGAACTAGAGTATACCTTTCTTGGTGAAGGTTTCGAGTTAGATGGTGATGACATTATCACCGATGAAGACTAGGTCTTCACTTTTTTAAGCAAGTATTATTCCCCTTATATAATCTCTAAGCCCGGTTGATTCCTCTCCGGGCTTTTTCTTTTCATTTGTCTACATTTTTTAATTTAACTATATTTAGGCATCCTTAAAAACACAGGGATTCCCCATGATTCAACACTCCTGCCCCACATCCGCACGACAAATTATGACAGGGTTTATTCATTAAAAAATAGATTAAAGCAATAGGTATATGAGAAAAATCATATTGGATCTAGCCATGACGCTAGATGGATTTATTGAAGGTCCAAACGGCGAAATAGATTGGTGCATCATGGACGATGATATGGACTTCGATGGTTTTTTAGCAGGCATCGATACCATCTTGTATGGGCGTGTCAGTTATGACGCCTGGGGGAATTTTCAGCCAGACAGCAATGCCAGTGAAGCCGAAGCTAGTCTTTGGAGAAACGTTCACGCAAAGAAAAAATATGTTTTTTCCCATCAGCCAAGACAAGATCCTGGAGCCATCTTTATCAATGATGACATTCAGCAAAAAGTTTCAGCGATAAAGCAGCAGGAAGGAAAAGATATTTGGCTTTACGGTGGAGCAAGTCTAATCAAAACCTTTATACAGGCAAATCTTGTTGATATATACCGTATCTCTGTCCATCCAATTGTTTTGGGTAAAGGAAAACCATTATTCGAAGATCTATCTGAACGATTGCATTTAAAACTTGTAGAAAATAGAGCGTTCAAATCGGGTGTCGTACAGTTAATTTACAACGCTGACACAAAATAAAAACGACCAACTAGCTCCAGAAATAGGAGCTAGGATAGGCTTTTGTCAGGCGTTTCGTGACAGCCATAAATTCAAAAAAAAGAAGGCAGTATCAGCATACATGATTAAAGAATTAAAACAACTGGGCGAGATCCTATGCAAAAATATTACGAACCTAACGGAGGACAAGGACTGTGCTGGTTATCTCGGTTTTAACTTTCAACTTGATCAACGAAATATCAAGTTTCGAAAAGCCAAAATAACGCCTACAAAGGTGGGACAATTCGTCACCCTTTGGAAACGTGATGCCTAGGGTCAAACGACAGCATTTACAGCCGATGACGCTATTGATTATTACATTATTGCAGCAGAACAAGAACCACATGCGGGTCTCTTTGTTTTCCCAAAACAGGTTCTGATCGACAGACAAATCCTAACAACAGCACAAAAGGAGGGCAAACGTGGATTTCGTGTATATCCCGACTGGAGTATCACTCAAAACAAACAGGCAACACACAGTAAAAATTGGCAGGGACAATACTTTATTGATCTTAGGATTCCCACTCAGGAAATAAAGGAAAAATTAATAGCTATCCTGCAGATGAGTTGACCATAATTCCGATCCTATCTTCATATGGATCTCAGGTTGCAGACGGATCACAACTATCTTTCTTATCAAGATGGGCAAAACCTAAGCGGCAAGGCTGTCACAGCTCTACTAAGCCTCAACCGTCTCATGATAAGCTTCATACAACAAACGGACTGCATCGAACATATCTTTCTCATCGAGATGGGCAAAACCCAAACACAAGGTTATCACAGTTCTACTTAGCTCCGACAGTCTCTTGATAGGCTTCATGCAACAAACGGACCGCATCACACATATCTTTCTCATCGAGATGAGCAAAACCTAATCGCAAGGCTGTCACAGTTCTGTTCTGGTACAGGCAGTTACTCGGCAGCAATACGCCTTTTCCCTTTGCTTTTTCCTGTAAGGAGGTCAGTGAAAAGCTGACATTGAATCTGATCCAAAACGCTAGCCCTGAAACCGGAACTTCAAATGTAATCTCGTTTTCAAAATTACCATGTAGTAATTGCGCAAATAAGTCTTTCCGTTCAGCAACTTTTTTTTGAAACTTCCGCTGATACCGAAAGATATCGCCCTGATGGATAATTTCACCCAATGTTTTTTCGATCATAAAATTGGGCTTACCAAAGAGATTTAGGTATTTTTTTCCCTCCTCCAGGAGGTCTTGAGGGGCAATCAAGAAATTCATCTGAAAACCGGGATCCAAAAAACGACCAAATGTCCCCGTGTAGATTACCCTATTCCCTGCATTTTTGCGAAATAGGGACTCCCCCTTGTCCTTGACCAGCGAAGACTCAAAATCAACATCATCTTCGATCACAATAAAATTATATTGTTCGGCCAGTTGTAACAGCTGTATTTTCCTTTTTTCAGAAAGGCTTACTGTAGTAGGGTATTGGCATTTTGTATTGATGTAAACACACCCGATTTCACCGGGCGCAAAATGATCTGCGATATAATCAATGTCCATTCCCATCGCATCTACAGGAACCGTTTTCAGTTTGGCTCCGGCTTGGCTAAAGATCATGTTCGGCAAAAAATAGCTTAGATTTTCAACCAGTACAATATCCCCTTGTTGAATCAATAAGCGTGATAAAATAGAAAAGATCTGCTCACGGCTGGCAATGGGCAGTAGAAAGTTCCGCGAGAGATGGAAACCACGTGTCAAATTGAGGTAATAGCTCAATTGATCCCTAAAAAATAGATTTCCATCAGTCGTAGCTGGAAATTCATCACTCTTCTTTTTACGCTTTACCATGGAGGCGTAAAAACGTACCAGTTCCTCAGTCTCGATAATACGGTAGTCTGGAGTACCGTCCGTAAAATAATATTTTTCAGGAATTTCAAATACCGGCGTATCCAGGATCAATTCTTTTCTAAAATGATACGGAGCCTGATCCGGTGGTTGCCGAAAAGCTTCGATTGCCGAAGCAGCAGTAATCACACGTTCGGGATTTTTCACAAAGGTACCCCTGTTTGGCAGAATCTCCACCCAGCCTTGCTCCTGTAGTTCCGCTAGTGCGGCGACCACTGTTTTTCGATGCACATTCAATTCCGTCGCTATCTTTCGGCTTCCCGGGAGAAGATCCCCATCCTCCAGCAGGTTGCGCTTGACAGCATTGATAAATTGATAGACGATCTGTATATAAACAGCATCCTCCTTGCGACGATCTATCTTGATAATCGAATGAAAACCTATACTAACCGGACTACTCATTATGTTTATTTCGGACTACCAAAGTTAAGGTTTAAACTGTAATCTTTGCAATTCAACTGAAAAAAACAGGCGCATGGAAATTTGATATCTACCGCATTTTTCTGTGATAGAAACCTGATTTCCAAACGATCAAACACAAAGAATATGAGCACAGAAAAGAATTGGACACAGGCAGAAGTTGTTGCCTTATATAACAAACCGATCATGGAACTGTTGTACGAAGCTGCTACAGTTCATCGTACCTATCATGATCCAAATAAGGTACAGGTATCTACCTTGATTTCCATAAAAACTGGTGGATGTCCTGAAGATTGCGCTTACTGTCCGCAAGCAGCACGCTATCATACTGACGTTAAGGCCGAGCGACTGATGAGTGTAGAACAGGTAAAAGCGCAGGCTTTGGCAGCCAAGGCTGGCGGCAGTTCACGGATATGCATGGGTGCCGCCTGGCGCAATGTCAAAGACGGACCAGAGTTTGACCAAGTATTAGATATGGTCCGTACACTGAACAGACTGGATATGGAAGTCTGCTGTACCTTGGGTATGCTGACCGAAAATCAAGCGCTCCGGTTATCGGAAGCAGGACTCTACGCCTATAATCACAACCTGGATTCCTCAGCTGAGTATTATGAAGAAATTATCTCGACCCGAAGTTACGATGACCGCTTGCAGACCATCGAAAATGTACGTAAGACAAATATCACGGTATGCAGTGGCGGTATTATTGGTATGGGGGAAAGCATAGCCAACCGGGCGGATATGCTGATTACACTCGCTTCGCTCATTCCACAACCCGAGTCGGTACCGATCAATGCGCTGGTTCCGGTCGCTGGCACTCCGATGGAAGAGATGGAAACAGTATCCATATGGGAAATGGTGCGCATGGTTGCCACCGCACGAATTTTATTACCGCAAACGCAGGTTCGTTTATCAGCGGGTCGCACCAATATGAGTTGCGAGGGACAAGCTTTATGCTTTTTTGCTGGTGCAAATTCCATTTTTGCAGGTGATAAGCTACTGACAACGCCCAACCCTGCTATAAACGAGGATATGGAACTTTTCAAAACGTTAGGGCTGATTCCCCAACAGCCTTTTGAGAAAAAAAGCCAACCTAAAACCATCGCGATGGAGGATAGTCAATACCAGGCACTGGGTGAAAAACCACAATGGTCGCGACCTGACCACAAAATTCAACGCAATCTGGACAAACAGCATCAGGAAAAATAGATCAGGGACAGAAAATCAGGAATTGAAAAAAATAACATCATGACAGCGCAGCATACGACCGACGATTTCGACAGACAGCACCTATGGCACCCCTATACCAGTATCACAGACCCGCTGCCAGCCTACAAGGTGAAGCGGGCGGATGGTTGTATGATTGAACTGGAAAATGGGCAGCAGCTGATCGACGGCATGTCATCCTGGTGGTGTACCATCCATGGGTATAACCATCCGGTATTAAATGCCGCGGTAACAGCCCAACTTAACAAGATGTCGCATGTGATGTTTGGCGGTTTGACACACGAACCGGCAATTGCTCTTGGCAAAATGCTCCTTGAAATCACACCGCCTTCACTCAACAAAGTATTTTATGCTGATTCAGGTTCCGTTGCAGTGGAAGCGGCACTCAAAATGGCTGTACAATACTGGGTGGCACAAAAGAAGCTCAACAAGACCAACTTTGTTACCGTTCGTTCGGGATACCACGGTGACACCTGGAATGCCATGTCTGTATGCGACCCTGTGACCGGTATGCACCGTATTTTCGGCAATACCCTCCCCCTTCGTTACTTCGCAGCGGCCCCTCAAATTGGGTTTGATGAAGAATGGGATGCCAGCGACATTGCTCCACTGGCCGCACTTATCAGAGCACATCAGGACGAATTGGCGGGTCTGATCCTTGAACCCATTGTTCAGGGAGCCGGTGGAATGCGCTTTTATCATCCCGAATACCTTCGTCAGGCGGCACAACTCTGTAAGGAGAATAACATCTTACTGATTTTTGACGAAATCGCCACTGGATTCGGTCGCACCGGTAAACTCTTTGCTTGTGAACATGCGGCTGTAGCGCCAGATATTCTATGCCTGGGTAAAGCCTTAACAGGCGGATACATGACCTTATCTGCAGTAATCACTTCCACGGCTGTTGCAGAAACGATTTCCAATGGCAGCCCGGGTATGTTTATGCACGGCCCGACTTTTATGGCGAATCCGCTGGCCTGTGCCGTAGCGCTGGCCTCGATCAAATTATTATTGTCAACAGACTGGAAAACAAAGGTGAAATCTATTGAAGAACAACTGACACAAGCACTTGCACCAGCAAAAGACTACCCCCAGGTAGAAGATGTCCGGATTTTGGGAGCCATTGCTGTTATCGAAATGAAGAATCCGGTATCCATGGCCAATATCCAAAAACGATTTGTTGAAGAAGGTGTCTGGATCAGACCTTTTGGCAAATTGGTTTATATCATGCCGCCTTTTATCATTGAGACTGAAGAGTTAAACAAACTGACACAGGCTTTGCTCAAGGTCGTCAAAGAAATCAATTGATGGAGCGCATTCTACACTATAGCATTGTGGATGAACGAAGAAGAAAGAACAGGTTCAATTCAAGGTCGTTAAAGAGATCTACTAATGGAAAACAATTTACTCAACAGTTTTGTGGATGAGCTTCACAAACTCGAAAAACAAGGCAATAGCAGAACACTCCCCCTGATTACCCAGCAGGGAAACCGCATCCAATACGAAGAGAAAAACGGCTATAACCTCTCCTCAAACGATTATCTGGATCTGGCTACGGACCTGACATTGCGTGAAGATTTTTTACAATCGGTCAACAGCGACAATGCGCTTTTCAGCGCTTCATCTTCACGCCTATTAACTGGAAATCATGTGCTGTATACCCAACTGGAGGAGCGGTTGAGCGCTATGTTCGGTACCGAAAGTGCTCTGGTCTTTAACAGTGGTTATCACATGAACACAGGTATACTTCCAGCCATCTGTCATGGGCGTACCTTAATCCTCGCTGACAAATGGGTGCACGCCAGTCTAATTGATGGGATTCGGCTTTCAGCAGCACAGCATTTCAGGTATCGCCATGCCGACTATGCCCATCTGGAAGAATTACTAGCAAAACATGCTTCCCACTTCGAACGCGTCATTATCGTCACGGAAAGCATTTTCAGTATGGACGGGGATTGTACAGACCTCGGCTACCTAGTTCGCCTCAAACGCCGTTATTCGAATATCATGTTGTATGTTGATGAGGCTCATGCGGTGGGCGTACGTGGCGACAGGGGACTTGGCTCCGCAGAAGAGCAGGGATGCATTGCTGCTATTGACTTCCTGACAGGCACCTTCGGAAAAGCGCTGGCCTCGCTAGGCGGCTACCTCGTCTGTCGGCAGCCGATTCGGGATTATCTGATCAATAAAATGCGGACATTGCTATTCACAACTGCACTCCCGCCGATCAATCTCCGCTGGAGTTTATTTATTCTGGAACGCTTGGACAGTTTTTCAGATCGACGTCAGCAATTGTGTAAAAACAGCACGTTGCTCAAACAACAGATCATCGCAAAGGGGTACGAATGCGGCTCACAAAGCCATATTCTGCCTCTTATAATAGGCGATAGCAATGCTGCTGTCCTGAAAGCTGAAGAACTGCAGCGAAAAGGATTTTATGTCCTTCCGATCCGTCCACCTACCGTTCCGGAAGGAACTTCAAGAATACGTATTTCATTAACAGCAGGGATGCCAACATCGCTGATTCATCAACTTGCAGCAAGCCTATGATATTCAAAAAAATTACGCCCGCACATCATCCGGTTAACCCAGATAATTTGGTATCACTGAATAATCCAATATCATCCAACAAAAAGCTTGTCTTATTCTTTGTGGGATGGGGAATGGATGAACATCTGTTTTCTGATTACCCCCGATCCGGACAGGATCTGATGATCGCCTACGACTATTCTTCCTTAACACTGGACGAAAACCTTCTAAAGGGCTACGAAGAAATCCAGGTTTTCGCTTGGTCTATCGGCGTATGGGCAGCTTCACAGGTATTACCGAAACTGCAGATGCAGCATTATCCGATCAGTACCTGCACAGCAATAAATGGCACGCCATTTCCGATTGATGACAACAGAGGAATTCCAGTCCAGTTATTCCAGTCCACCTTGAACACGTTAAGCGAAAAAACGCTTGATAAATTCAGGCTACGAATGTGTGGATCAAGAGAGATGTTAAACCATTTTCTTGCTAAAGCCCCCAGGCGGGACATAGCGAGTCTTCTAACAGAACTGACCGCAATTGAAGAGCAGGCGACAGCACAATCAGCAACAGCATTTCAATGGGATGAGGCCTATATCGGAAATGATGACCGCATTTTCAGTCCGGAAAACCAACAACGAGCATGGGCGCACACCCCTCATAAATGTGTCGACATGGCCCACTATCCCGAAAAATTATTTAAACAGCTTTTGCAGGAGATCTAAAATGCTTAACATCATGGACAAACAACGGATCAGATCCCGCTTTTCGAAAGCCGCACAGAGTTACCACGCAGCGGCGGTTGTGCAAGGTCAAATCGCCGAAAAAATGATCAAACTGCTCCGGAATATTTTTCCTTTCAGACCAGACAGGGTGCTCGAAATAGGCTGTGGAACCGGATTCTTTTCCCGTTTGTTGCTCCAGCAGCTCTCTCCAAAACATACGATCTTCAACGATATTTGTCCAGAAATGATCAAAAGCGTGATGAATATCGTCTTGTCGCAGCATAGTTCGCAACATTACAGCTTCATCTGTGCCGATGCCGAAACCTGCAGTTTACCCGACGAACTGGATCTCATAACCTCTTGTTCCACTATTCAATGGTTTGAAGCCCCTAGTGCCTTCTTTGCACGCTGCCATACCGCACTTCAAGCGCATGGTATCCTAGCATTCAGCACATTTGGCGAAGAAAATATGCGCGAGATTAGCAGCACAACAGGAGTCGGCTTGACCTATCGTACCCAATCGGCACTCCTAACGGAACTGTCGGCATTGGGGTATGAAATTCTCCTGGTAGAAGAAGAACTCATGAGTTTAACCTTTGAAAACCCCTTACAGGTGCTCAGCCACCTGAAAAAAACCGGAGTGACAGGCATAAAAAATCATCGCTGGACAAAAAGCAAACTTCAGGCCTATTGTACCGAATATATAGATCGTTATGCCGTCGGCACACAGGTTCCATTAACCTATCACCCCATCTATATCATTGCAAAGAAAAGATGAACAATTAAACAAGCAGCGCTTTAAACCCTGGTTTTGCCGTTTCGGATTGAACAATGAACGCATTAAACAAGAGCGCAAACCTACAAGAACGAACTGATGTGTTGTAAATCTGCTCCTGAATGCGCTGACAGGTGACAGATCTTTACGAAATCTCAACAGCACATCGCACTGAATTGACAATCGAATAAGTAGCGAAAAAACATAAAAATGAAACACAACATTTATTTTGTATCCGGCATAGATACCGGAATAGGCAAAAGTTACGCAGCTGGTCTTATTGCAAAGCAATGGAATGCAGAAGGTCTGCGTACAATCACACAGAAACTGGTACAGACTGGAAACACAACGATTTCGGAAGATATTACCTTACACCGCCAACTGATGGGCATCGCCTTTACCGGAGATGACCATGAAAAAATAACCATGCCTGAAATTTTCAGCTACCCCGCATCACCGCACTTGGCGGCACAAATAGATAAACGTGAAATTGACTTCGAAAAAATCAAGCAAGCGACAGCGCAGTTAAGCCAGCGCTATGATGCTGTACTGGTAGAAGGTGCTGGTGGCCTCATGGTACCACTCACTGAGGATTACCTGATCATCGATTATATCAAGGAAATGGGTTATCCTTTGCTTTTTGTAACCTCCGGCAAATTGGGCAGTATCAATCATACCCTATTAAGCCTGGAAGCCATTTCCACACGTGGGATTAACCTGCATACGGTCATCTACAACACTTTTCCCGTACTTGAAGACAGCACCATCAGCACAGAAACACAGCGTTATCTTCGCAATTATATTCAAAAGCATTTTCCCGAAACCAAATTTATCAGCTTATAATCGCATTTAGGCAAATAATGCTGTTTAGGACGACAATCGTTGCATGTAGATCACTAAATCAAGTTCAGTAATCGAGCCTCCAACCTTATTTCAAGTCACAATAGGACCATTAGTACGTTCTTCTCATTGCAGCTATTTCGCTTACGATGAGAAGAACGTCTAATCGCAGTTTTAAATGACCTTAGTCAAGCTGCACCAGTCAAACTGCTGTATTACCTAAATCCTGTAACGAAAGGTCCAACCGACTGTCACGGCGGGACTGCTCATGAAAACAGCTTTGCGTGTAAAACACTAGGCCAATAAGGGATCAGTCGTGGTTTCCACTCCAGTTTCCAATCGTCCCGCAAGCTGTAATTCAAAACCAGCATTGCCCAGCCCCTTGATGGCAAGATCGTACCAATTGCCCTGTGCGGCAATATCCAAGGTCAGGATAAGTTCTTTACCGGCTCCGATTTCCTTTGTCGCTGTATAATGCTGATAATTCAAACTTTTCACCTCCACCTGAACAGGCTTTGCATCCAGATTTTTGAGTGTTAGCTGCAGTTTGCCTGTTGGTGCTTTGGTCAGTGATTTAAGTTCTGGAGACACCGCTGCCAACAATGTTGGCGCCTCTTTTTGTCCGGCAAACTTTCGGTAGAAACCATTTGGTCCATGGAGCTCAAAGGCATATAGCTGTCCTTCAAATTTCCGCAGATCCCATTGATAGTCGAGGTTATCTCCGGCCTTGACCGCAAAATTCCAGTTTCGATAGGTTTCGATTTGGCCCTCTTCGTCTGTATAGGCAAGTGGACTATAGACATTGAAAGGCACTCCAGTCGTTTTTTCACCAAATATGGTTTTATCCACCTGCATCTTCAGGTTAAATTGACCGTTCTGCACATAACCAACAGCATCATGGCCATAGGGTAAGGCCGCTGATTTACGGGTTCCTTTTTCCTGTACACGATTGAATTTCGAAGTCCAAACCTGCTGTTTAGCCTGATTTAGGTCCGTAATTTCAATAAACCCGCCCGGATTATCCTTGAACTGGGCGTTGTATATGGTTTCTATATACTGGTTTCGCTCTAGAAAAGGAAGCTGCTCCTGTGCTTGGACAAAGGGCGTAAAAGCCGCTGTCAGATCACCACAGATCGTCCGTCGCCAGGCACTGATATGCTCCAGATGAATATTTTTGTTGTATTTATGGTTAAAGAAGTATTCCAAGAACTGTAAAGTCGACGTATGGTCAAACACTTGGGAGCAGACTTTTCCTCCCCGTGACCAAGGCGATGCGATATACATCGGCACTCGGAATCCCAACCCAACCGCTCCCTCACGGGCCTGTTTTTTTGGAATCCCCTGTTTGAGCTCGTTGTCCAGACGTACCATTTCCACTTCGCTATCAATTCCTGCCGAACAGGCTCCTGTATCCTTCTTCTTTAGATCCGGCACGAGGAAAGGTTTCACATGGTCGTAATAGCCATCATTCTCATCGTAAGTGATGATAAAAATGGTCTTTTTCCAGACCTCCGGATTTTTGGTCAGGATATCCAATACTTCCGACACATACCAGGCACCATACCATGGTGCGCTGGGATGATCTGAGAAATTTTTGGGACCAGCCAGCCAGGATACCGCAGGCAATTTACCGCCGTCGACATCTTTTCGGAACTGATCCAGCACATCCCCTTTTGGCACTTCCAAAGTCCGCTTTTTCCCCTGTTCCTTAAATTGCAATGTCTCCAGCTTACGGTAATTATTATCCCCTTTATTGATCGTAAAGGCTCGTTGATGTAAAGATTTGGTAAAATCAGAGAGCTTATTATAATTGTCGGCATTGAATTGTTTCAATTCAGCTTCGGCGCGCTCCAGGGTTTCACTTTTCTTACGGATGTCAACACGGATTTTCTCAGCCTGCTCTTCGGATTCCGGCGACCGCTCTTCGAGTTTAGAGATTTGTCCTGGCAGATCACGTACCTGTGTTGCAAGGTTGCTGACATAAGTATCTTTGAATTTGACCTGATAAGCCTGAAAAAATTCCAATAGATTACAGCCAAAATTGGACAACCAAGCGCGCTCTTCGCCCGATAGTCCACCGCCACAGCTTGTTTCATTTTGATAGAAACGCCAATCTATATTGTTCTTTTCCAACAACTCCGGAAAGGTTCCCCAGGTCATTTTGCCATAGCCAAAATCATCGTTACGAATATTGACCTTCTGTAATCCATCTTTTATTTCGGTGATCTTACCTGTCCAAAAGAAAGAACGATTGGGGGTTGTACTGGTCATACCCGAGCAGAAATTCTGATCACATACGGTAAAAGCATCCGCCAGTGCATAGTGGAAAGGCAAATCTTCACGTGTGAAATAACCCAGCGTCAGCGGCATTGCCGCATATTGCTTGTTACCCGATTGCTTCGCAGTCAACCATTGATCGTATTTCCCCTGGTTATAGGCGTCCACCTGACTCGCTCTACTATGGGGAAGTGAGCCCATCCACGTCACCTTGCTCTCTTTGAGATTTAGCCGAAAAGGGGCAAATACCTTCCCCGCCTTGTCTGTCTGATACCATACCGGGAGGTCGTTGGGTAACCGCACCCCACGTGGATCATTGAATCCCCGTACTCCGGAGAGACTCCCCAACGTATGATCAAAGGAACGATTTTCCTGCATCAGGATCACAATATGCTCCGCATCGAGAAAACTGCTACCCGGCACCGGATCTATCGCAAAGGCTTTTTGAATGGAGGCCGGCATAAAACTAGCAATACCAGCAGCTCCGGAAAATAACAAGGTCTTTCGAAGAAACTCTCTTCTGCTTTCCATAATGTTTATCTATAATTTCGATTTGAATCTACTTAGATTTCTTTTTGTTTCATATTTCTTCGTGTAAATCTTGTGTTACTAAATTATTTGCAGGAGAAGAATATGTCAAAAGGGTGGAGAATTTGTCAAGAGAAGAATATCGCAAATGGATCCTATTGATGAGGTTTGCAAAATTTGCTTACTTTTACAAAACGACAATGCATACATTTATGGTGGACATTTTGCTACTCGAAGATGATAGGGTTCTTTCTACTGAAATTAAATCCTTTTTACTAAGTCATGGTTTCTCTTGTGACCAGGCCTTTGATGGCATTGAATTTTTGGCGCAGACGCATCAAAAAAAATACGGCTTTTACCTGCTGGACATCAATGTTCCCAAGATAAACGGTTTAGAAATCTGCAAGAAAATACGCAGTCATGATGCGCTGACCCCGATTATCATTCTCTCCGCCTATGATGATATCGACGACAAAAAGGAAGCATTTCTCCGTGCAGCAGATGATTATTTAGTCAAGCCTTTTGTACTGGATGAGTTGCTGATGCGTATCAATTCACTTCTTCGCCGGCAGCAACACAACGAAAGCAATAGCCCCAAAACATTGGTCATCGATGATCTGATCATTTATCCCGAAGAGGCCAGGGTGCTGCGGTCAAATGAAGAAATCAACCTGACACAGAAGGAATTTCAGTTGCTGTTGCTATTGGCTCAGGCCAATGGACGCACCTTATCCAAACAGCATATTTCCGAAGAAGTATGGCAAAATCAATTTCAGACAACACAAAATACCATCGAAGTTTACATCAATTTTTTACGTAAAAAAATTGACAAGAATTTTGAAAATAAGCTTATCCACACCAGACCTGGATTTGGCTATTACCTCGCTGCGGATAAATGACTTTAAAAAAGAAAATAGCGATCAGTTTTAGTATTGCGTTCTCCATCCTCTTCGGAATCGCGATGCTCATCATCTATTATGCCAGCGTTGATTTCAGAAATGATCAATTCCGCCAGCGGCTGGTTGATAAACTGGATTATATTTCACACTATATTGCCAATACGCCTTCTTTTGACCGCGAATCGTATAAAACTTATTTTCAGGATATTGAAGATGGGCTATTTTATGAGGATGTCATCATTCTGGACAAGCATAAAAAACTTATTTTCAGCACGGTAAAAGACAAAACAATTACCTGGAATCAGGCGATTATCAACCGTCTGGAGAATGAAAAACGAATCTTCTACAAACAGGACCAATATGAAATATTGGGCAAATACTACCTGATCAATAAACAGGCTTATTACCTTTTGGTTAAAGCCCAGGATTATTCCGGCAACGAGAAACTAGATCACCTGGCCATCGTCTTAACGATCCTATTCCTACTCAGCACCTTGCTGATCTGGATCTTTAGTTACAACCTTATTCTCCGCTTATTACATCCGTTGGACAGACTCAAAAAGGACATTACACAAATCAATGCCAGTAAGTTGACCAACCCAGTTAAATATAGCGGAAATACGGATGAGATCGCGGTATTAACCCAAGCATTCAATACCATGCTGAAACGGCTGTCCAGTGCATTTGAATCCCAAAAAGAATTTAACGCGAGTGCTTCCCATGAGCTGCGCACACCACTGGCCAGAATGTCATTCCAATTGGAGAACCTCCGGCACCAACAACAGTTTGATGAAGATGTCAGCCATGTACTTGACAATATCGCAAAAGAAACACTCCACCTTTCGGAAGTAACAAACTCGCTGATGCTGCTTTCAAAATTTGATTCGGCAACACTCCAAACCACTTATCAGGAAGAACGGATTGACGAAATCATTTTCACGGCATACGAAAAGGTCGCAAAAGCCTTCCCCGATCTGCAGCTTGATTTTTCTATTAAAGGCATCGCAGATCCTAAATTGACCCTCGTTTGTTCGGCGCAGCTGATTGAAATCGCCTTTGTCAATCTATTCAAAAATGCAGCGCTGTACTCCTATCACCCTGAAGTAAGTGTTGTTATCCATGAATCTTCGACGCAACTGAAAGTACTGGTAACCAATCATGGAGCTGCGCTGAGCAGCACTGATCAAAAGCGTATTTTCGATGCGTTCAGCCGCGGCGAGAATGCCGCAGAAACCACCGGATCGGGCTTAGGACTGCGGATCGTCAAACGCATTATGGATTCTCATCAGGCCAGCGTCGAATACAAAGCCAATACACAGCATTCGTCCCATACATTTACACTCCGATTCCCCAAGTCGACCACCGAAAACAGCGATCCCCTACCCATCCAATAGGCAGCTGAGGTAAAGAATGATCAAATTTTAAGCTTTTTTTAAGTATTTATTAAGGGGCTTTTAATCTGTGCCCGCGTTCTTTGTTGCATAAGATTCGATCATGATGACAAAGAAATCCTTACTATTTTTGCTGTTTTTAAATTCCGTTGCATTTGCACAACAGAACCCCACAATTACCTTCGATGCTATGCATTCGGAAAATACAACTGCTCGTTCTGAAAATACAACTGGCAAAACAATACAGCAGTCTTCTGGCAGAAAAATGACGCTTCTTGAATGTGAAGAAGCCTTCCGAAAAAACAACCTCTCCCTATTGGCGCAACAATATGATATCAGTCAGGCCGAAGCAGATGTCATTCAGGCCAAAATTTGGGAGCTTCCACAATTGGAAGTCGCCGTCAATGCTTATGATCCACAAAATAAAAAGGCATTCCATGTGGGAGGATCAAAAGATGCCAGCGTATCCCAATTGCTTTATCTGGGTGGAAAAAAGAAAAATGAGGTTGAGTTTGCCAAATCAAATGTTGAGCTTTCAAAACTGCAATTCAGCCAGTTGTTGGCCAGTCTACGGGCACAACTAAGGACAACATTCTATTCTCTTTATTTCGAACAGCATAAACTGGCAGACATCAATGTGCAATTGGATTACCTCAACAGTCTGTTGACCGCCTACAAAGAAGAAGGAAAAAAGGGAAACGTTTCACTTCGGGACCAAGTTCGTCTGCAAACCATGGCCATCGATCTCACCAATGAAAAAACGAGTGCCACCAATACCATTATCGGTATGCAACAACAATTAAGGGTGCTGCTCTCCAATCAGGAAGATGTGCTCCCCAATCTATCGGATACGGAGGCAGATCGGGAATTAGCAATCAGACCTACAATGAGCATGGACAAGATGTTCGACCTCGCACTTGAAAATAATGCCGACTATCAATTTGCGTTAAAAACTGCCGAAAGCTCACAGCTTTTTACCAAATGGCAAAAATCATTGAATACACCCGATATCAATCTCGGATTAGAATACAGCCAAAACGGAGGAACATTTCACAATGAACTGAATCTCAAAGCAGCGATTCCACTTCCACTATGGAAACAAAATAAGGGAAATATCATCAAGGCCAAATATGCCGAAGAAGAAGCCAAAAAGAATATCGAAGTACAACGGCAGCTATTGGAATCGCAGATCCGTTCCAACTATCAGTCTTGGGAAAATCAATACAATCAATATTTCACTATTACGGCTGACGACCTGCACAATATTGCTGTTGTCTACGATGGTGTGTTCAGCAATTTCAGAAAAGGAAATATCTCCCTAGTTGAGTTCACCGATTTTATGGATAGTTATCGAATATCTATCCTCAAGCTTTATGATATGAAAAAAGAAATTATCCTCAATGCCGAGCAGCTTAACTACTTGGCGCAAACCCCTATATTCAATTCAAGCCATGCCAACTAAACAACTTCTCCTAAGCACTGTGGCCATCGTATTCTTATACGCCTGCCAGAATCATAAAGAAACCGACAATTCAGCGATTGTCAAAGGTTTTGAAATCAGCGAAACGATGCTCAAATCGACGAGTTTTGCCACTGTAAAAAAAGAAAATGTAACGGAGGAACTAAATTTCTTCGGTAAGATATCGGCTGATCAGAACAATTACATTGACATCTTTCCACTCGTTGGTGGGAATGTTGTATCCGTCAATGTATCCTTGGGTGATTATGTACATAAAGGTCAGGTACTCGCAACGATCAGAAGTACAGAGGTTGCGGGCATACAAAAAGATCTATCCGATGCGAAAACGGATGTGCTGCTTGCCGAAAAGAATTACCGTGTCGCAGAGGATATGTATAACGGTAAATTGAGTACTGACAAAGATATGCTTGAGGCTAAAGGGCAATTGACCAAAGCCAAGGAGCAACTGCGTCGTTCAGAGGCCGTCAGTCAGATTTACAATGTTCGTACGGGCAATATTTACTCCGTTGTATCCCCTATTGATGGATATATCGTCCAAAAAAACATCAATAAAGATATGCAATTGCGTAGCGACCGCAGCGACAATATCTTTGATGTTGCCAACACCAAAGACGTCTGGGCAATACTCAATGTCAATGAAACGGATATCGAAAAGATCAGCATGGGCATGCCCGCCGTTGTCTCCACATTGAGCTATCCCGACAAAAAATTCGAGGGCAGTATCGACAAAATCTTTAAAATCATTGATCCACAAACCAATGCCATGCAGGCACGCGTTGTTCTGGACAACAAAGATGGCCTTCTTATTCCGGATAGTAAAGCCACGATCAAGCTGCTTCATCACTCCAATACGCAGGCGCTGGCCATCCCTTCAGATGCGGTTATTTTTGATCAGAACAAGTATTTTGTGTTAATCTACAAATCACAGAATGACATCAAGATCCAGGAGATCCAACCCATGAAACAGAATGTAGAAACCACCTACGTCAGTACTGGGTTGCAGGAGGGCGAGCAAGTAATTGTCAACAACAAGCTTTTGATCTATAGAGCATTGAATAATTAACCCGTGTTAGCTTTTTACGAGAATGAACAAATTCATTAAAAATATCATTGCCTTTTCCATAAAAAATAAAGCGTTCACCTTTATTTGGGTTGGTATTTTGGCTATTGCTGGTTTCATAAGTTTCAAAAGTATGCCTATTGAGGCATTTCCAGATGTCACCAATACACAGATTACCATCATCACCCAATGGAACGGCCGTAGTGCCGAAGAGGTAGAACGCTTTGTGACCACCCCTATTGAACTGGGCATGAGTCCTGTTCAGAAGAGAACCAGTATCCGCAGTACGACCATGTTTGGGCTTTCCATTGTTAAAATCATCTTTGATGACGGGGTAGATGATACTTTTGCGCGCAATCAGGTCAACAACTTGCTGCGTTCGGTCAGTCTCCCTGAAGATATAGATCCTGAGGTGCAACCGCCATACGGTCCGACAGGAGAAATATTCAGGTATACCCTACATAGCGACCAACGAAATTCCAGGGATCTATTGACCTTACAGACCTGGGTTATTGACCGGGCATTGAGAGGTGTTCCGGGCGTTGCTGACATCAATGTGTTCGGTGGGCAGGATCTCGTTTATGAGATCAGTACCGATCCCATCAAATTAGACAAATACAATCTTACCCCCTTACAGGTTTACGATGCTGTCAGCAAAAGTAACCTCAATGTCGGTGGCGATGTGATCGAAAAAAGTGGACAGTCCTATGTCGTACGTGGTATCGGCTTGGTCAACTCCATCAATGATATCGAAAACATTACGGTGATCAACGAACGTGGAAACCCTGTATTCGTCAAAAATGTAGCGGAGGTCAAAGAAAGTTCTATGCCCCGAGTAGGGCAAGCTGGTTTTGGCAAAAGCGATGATGTTGTTGCCGGTAC